>Ga0209232_1000668_pt1 | contig 20252 bp, 26 predicted proteins | sample ETNvirenome_2_60_FD_184066 | JGI IMG/M metagenome (GOLD analysis project Ga0209232, IMG submission 184066) | Marine viral communities from the Pacific Ocean - ETNP_2_60 (SPAdes) (version 2) | ecosystem: Environmental > Aquatic > Marine > Oceanic | place: Pacific Ocean | collected 2013-06-22
GATGAATACTATAACGAACTTGATTCTCGAATCAGGGATGAATTTCCTGAAAGGTTTAAAACTAAGGCAGCTAAAAAAGTTCCAACAGTTTTGAGCGGAACGCGCTCTGCTATCGGGAAAAACCAAGTTAAGTTAACTAAATCAGAAGTTGATATGGCTAACAGACTAGGAGTTTCCTTACAGGAATATGCGCGACAAAAAGTGCGCCAACAGGCGGGAGGTTAGAAATGACACAAGCAACTAAGACAAGCCGTAAAAGTCGGGCTTCGGCAACTCGAAAAAAGGTTTGGGAACCACTAAAAAGATTAGAGATTCCTGAATCAAAAAAAGAAGCGGACATGGAATACATATGGGTTAGACACGAATTGTTGAATAATCCAGATGACTCAAATGTTCACGAAAGATTACGCGAAGGCTACGTGCCTGTTCAACCTAATGAACTTGGGGGAGACTATCACGCTGACGTGTTATCTGCTGGCAAACACGAGGGCACTGTTCGTTCTGGCGATTTAATTCTTATGAAAAACTCAAAAGAATTAGTTGAACAGAAAGAAGAGTTTTACCGCGAACAAACTAGAAAAATGGATAGAGCATACAGTAGTGAATATATGCAAAATCAAAATTCATCGATGCCAGTTCGAGACGAGTCCAAAACTTCTGTCACTACAGGCGGTGGACAAAAACCAAGGTTCGAAGAGTAAATCATTAGATTGGCTCTGAGAATCGTATAAACTTTTAACTTGCAATAAGGAGAAAATTATGGCAGGATACGGATTAGAACCAGTAAGACAAGCTACTGGCGGAACAATCAGAGCCAATAATTTCTGTGACGGTAACGGATATAGAATAGCAGCTACAGCACCTTCAGCTTTTTTTGAAGGCGACTTAGTACAATATTCTTCTGGAAACATTGTAACTGACATGGGATCAGCATCCCCTGGTGCAGTTGTAGGTGTTTTCTTCGGAGCTGAATACTCAGACAATTCTACTGGCGACGTTAAATTTGTACGTTCAATTCCAGCAAGCACAGTTGCTAAAGCTAAATTCAAAGCTTATGTGTATGACGATCCAAACACTTTGTTTAAGATCCAAGCAGATCAAGCGTCTAGCGCATTAACTGCAGCTAACATTGGAAATAACCTACAAATCGTAGCATCACCAACAGGCTCAACAGTAACTTTCAAGAGTGGTCTCGTAGCAGACTCTAGCACGATAGCAACTACAAACACTTTCCCACTACAACTTTTAGGTAGTGCTGAAACTGATTTAAGTTTCTCATCTGCTGGAACTACTATGGACATTCTAGTAAGAATCAATTCACATCAACACCGTACGGGCGCTACAGGCGTTACAGGTATTGCGTAATATAAGGAGTAAATAACTATGGCTATATCAAGAGGTCAAATCCTTAAAGAACTAGTACCTGGGTTACATGCAATTTTCGGAACAGAGTATTCTAGATACGAAAACGAGCATGCTGTACTGTTCGATGAGGAAACATCAAATAGAGCCTTCGAAGAAGAAGTTCTTTTCCCAGGTTTTGGAGAAGCTTCTGTAAAATTTGAAGGTCAAGCTGTAAACTACGCTGACACTGGAGAAGGTTGGGTAGCAAGATATAATCATGAAACTGTCGCTATGGCATTCTCAATTACTGAGGAAGCTATGGAAGATAATCTTTATGATAAACTTTCTACTAGACTTACAAAAGCGTTAGCTAGATCAATGGCATCAGCTAAACAAACAAAAGCAGCAAGCGTATTTAATAAAGCATTTGACTCTTCACAATTAGGTGGAGACGGTGTTGTATTAGCGTCAACTGCGCACCCACTTCAAAGTGGTACAACTCAAGCGAACACTTTCACTACACAAGCGGAACTTTCAGAAACTTCTTTGGAAGATGCGTTAATTGGTATTGCAGGCTTTACTGATGATAGAGACATTCCAGTGGCTCTTCAAGGTAAAACTTTACACATTCCAAGACAGTTAGTATTCGTTGCGGAAAGACTATTAGCGTCTCCATACAGACCAGCAACTGCAGATAACGATGTGAATGCATTAGTATCTAAAGGTATGCTACCTGGTGGATACCACGTAAATCACAGATTTACTGGCAGCAAAAGATGGTTCATTAGAACAGATTCTCCACACGGAATGAAAATGTTCAACAGAGCTGGAATTGCTACTTCCATGGAAGGCGACTTTGAAACTGGAAACGTAAGATACAAAGCTAGAGAGAGATACTCTTTTGGGTTCTCTGACTGGCGTGGTATTTGGGCATCAAACCCAAGCTAAAAACCTAGGGGGGCATTTTAACGAGTGCCCCCTCAAACTAACATGAATGGTGAGTTTATCTCACTGGCCTTAAAGGAGGGCTGTTCATATGCCGACTACACATTTTAGAAATGGAGTATCAAATCAGATTCCAGGGAATCCATTATTTGAGTACCCATACTTAGACCCGTTTAAATATTATTCATATGCAAACGATTTTTTCACATATCATGCAGACGAGTGGACTATCACTACAACTGAAGCAGGTGGAGGAGATGCTACTGAAGCGCTAACTTCACAAGCTGGTGGTGCATTATTAATTACAAATGATGCCGCTGATAATGATTTAGATTTCTTACAATTAAAAGGCGAAGCGTTTAAATACGTAGCTGGTAAAAATTTATTTTTTAAAGCTAAATTTAAAGTAAGTGACGCAACACAATCAGATTTTGTAATGGGATTAGGTATCACAGATACTACTCCATTAGATACAACTGATGGTATTTTCTTTATCAAAGCAGATGGTGCAGCAACTATGGATCATTTAATTGAAAAGAACAACACTGCGACTACGAACTCTTCAGTAGCAACTATCTCTGATGATACATTCGTAACAGTAGCATTTCACTATGACCCAACAGGTAATGGCGGAAATGGTTCAGTAAGAATATTTATTGATGATGCATTAGTAGCAGAAGAAACTACACTAACAAATATACCTGATGATGAAGAACTGACAATTTCTTTTGGTATTCAGAACGGTGAAGCCGCAGCAAAATCAATGACAATTGATTACGTATTTGCAGCAGTAGAAAGATAATGTTATAATATGGGGAGGTGTAAAAACCTCCTCATAACAATTAAAAGGAGTTAACATGGTTGGAAAATCAGATGTAAGATCAAAGTTTATCTCTGATACTACCGCTTTAGATGCCGATGGTATTTCTAGTGCCGCTTCAGTAAGTGGTGCAGGAAACTTAACCCTTGGTGGAGCTTTAGCAGATGGTGGATCAGTAACTTTATCTTCAGGAAGAATTGTCACTATTTTAAGTGCAGGTGATGACAGTGGTATAACATTCACTGTTACAGGCACAGACGTAAATGGAGACGCACAAACAGAGGTTATAACAGGGGCAGACACAGGTACTGCAACTGGTTCAAGTTATTTTAAAACAGTAACACAAATTGCTGCTAGTGGTGCAGCCGCAGGAAACGTTTCTGCAGGCATAAACAATAGCGCAGCAGACGTAATTTTTGCAGGACGTATTAGATTAAAAGGTGCATACATTGTAAATGATGCAGCAGCTGGTACGGTTGAATTTAATGACGGATCACCAACAGGAACCAACTTGATGAAAGTAGGAACTGTAGCTTCAGCAACTGTAACTAGAGATATCACAGTTCCAGATGAAGGAGTATTATTTCCAAATGGTGCTTATGCTAAATTTGAAGTAGGTAAGATGGAAAGTCTTACATCATTTATAGCATAACGTGTCTGAAGAAATAAACAATAAACTAGAGATTACCGAAATGAAAGGTGAGCTGAAATTGTTAAATCAAAAGATAGATACTATCAAGAGTAACGATTTATGGCACATGGAAAAAGCAATTAATAGTATACAGAAAATTATATGGACTGTTGGCGTTATGGTTTTTGCACAATTTGTTTGGTTAATTAAAACAGTATTCATGGGATAGGAGGACTAGATGGTCACTTCTGGTACACATACTTTTAATCTAGACACAGCTGAAATAATACAAGAAGCGTATGAACGTTGTGGAATAGAAACTAAAAGTGGTTATGATTTAAAAACAGCTAGACGTTCTTTAAACCTATTATTAACAAAATGGGTTAACGATGGTGTAAATTTATTTACATTAAACTTAGAAACAATAGCTATGACTAAAGATCAAGATCATATTACAGTAAGTGCAGGCAGTCATCTTGATATATTAGATGGAGTAATTAGGGATAACTCCGATGCTAGTAGCCCACAAGACATTTCTTTAGAAAGAATAAGTCTTGACGAATATTTACAAATACCAACAAAAAGTGATACAGGTAAACCAGTTCAATTTTCTGTAGAGAGAAATGCTCAATTCACATCAAGCGGTACAGCAACTCATAAAATTTATCTATGGCCAATACCAGATCAAACATATTATCAGTTTGTTGCTTGGTCGATTAAATATCCAGAAGATGTATCTGCTACGTATTCACAAAATCCACAGATACCAAAAAGATATTTACCAGCTTTGATTAGTGGTTTAGCTGTAGAGCTAGCTATGAAAAAAGCTCCTGATAGATTACAGGTGTTAAAACCTTTTTATGATGAAGACTGGGCCAAAGCAAAAGATGAGGATAGGGAGAGAGTAAGTTTCTACGTACAACCACAGGTTTACTAAATGGCTAAATACGCAAAAGGTAAACATGCGGTCTTCATAGACGATCGTACAGGATTTAAAAAACCTTATAAAAATGCACGTACCGAGTGGACAGGTATGCGTGTTGACAAATCAGAGTTCACACCTAAACACCCACAATTAGAACCACAAAAATATATTAAAGGTGCTAGGGGTAATGTTTTATTTAAACCTAGAACAGATAACGATTTAGCAGGTCAAACTACAACAGTAAGATTAGGACCTCTACATGGCAAAGTATCATTTGCTGCAGGTGCATTTTTAAGACCAGTAGAAATATCAGTAACAGAAGAAGCACAAGGTTTATCTATGTCTGCACTACATGGTGCAAACGAAGTTGTTGTTCCTCAAGTTGTTAGTGTATCAGGTCTAGCTGGAACATCTGCAATAGGCACGGTAACAATAAATTCTACAGAAGAAGCACAAGGATTAGAAGCTACTGCAGTTCAAGGAACTGTTAACATAAGTAGTCAAGAAGATGCACAAGGTTTAGCAGCAACTGCTCAACAAGGTACAGTTATCATACCTGTAATAGTTGATCCTAACATGAGTGCTATTTCATGGGGTGAAGATGTATACGGAGCATTCCCTTATACTAGAGATGAAATAACAACAACTGCACAACAAGGAACTGTAGTACCAATGGTAAGTGCTGTAGTATCACAAGATCAAACTAGAGCAATTCTAGGTGACGGAACACAATATGGTGGAGTAGTATTAAACTTCAATGTACCACTAGATCAAAATGATAGAGCACCATCAGGCGTTTCATGGGGTGAAAATGCTTGGGGTGATGTTGGATTTAGTAAAGATCAAGTTCAAGCAAACATTGGTGAAGTACAAATTAACATAGGAGCACCAGCTATCGGTCCAGGTGGTTGGGGTGAGCAAGCTTATGGCGATGGAGTATGGGCTGCTGACACTGATACGTTGACAATGACTGCTCAACAAGGTATAATCAGTCTTGTAATAGATGAATCACCTTATGGACAAGGACAATATGGTAAAGGAGATTGGGGCGATTAATGGCACTAACATACGTACAACTTAAACAAGCGATACAAGATTTCTTAGAAAACGATGCTGCTGAGTTTACAGCGGCTACTGGGTCTGGTGTAGCACCTATAGATTTATGCATTGAGTTTGCAGAAATGCGTATATTTAGAGAGGCAGATATATCAGCTTATCGTAAAACTATTGAAACTACATTATCAGCTAATAATACATTTCTAGATTTACCACAAGATTTATATGTTACAAGATATATAAAAATATTAACAGGTGAATTTTTAGAAGAAAAAGATCAATCATTTGTAAGAGAGTTTACACAGAATTTTAGTGCAGGAGTTTCAGCTCTACAAGGCACTCCAAGGTTCTATGCTCTTTACGGAGAGGGGGCATATTCAGCTTCAGATAGAGGTATGAAATGGTTATTTTCTCCTCGTGCAGATGTTGACTATACACTAGAAATAGGGTATACTATACTACCAACGGGGCTAAGTAGTTCTAATGCTAATAGTTATTTAGGCGACTATGCTCCTGATTTGTTACTGTATGGATCGTTGTTAGAGGCAGCTTCATTTATGAAATTAACTGCTGACCAAGGATCTAGGTATCAAGCTTTATATGATAGAGCGTTACAGACCTTCATAGGACAGGAACAAACAAGAAAACGAACCGATGAATTTATCAGCGGTGAAATGGGAACTTATAAAAGGGGATAAAATATGGCAGGCTTAACATCGGCAATTTGCACAACTTTTAAAAAGGAGTTGCTCGAAGGGGATCATGATTTTAATAACGGAGCTGATGCATTTAAAATAGCGTTGTTTAAAGCTAATGCTAGCATCTCAGGAACTTATGGTGCCGCAACAACTAATTACTCTGACGTGACTGGCAATTCAGACGAAACGACTGGAACTGGTTATTCATCAGGGGGAAATACATTAACAAATGTAGATCCAAATACTTCAGGAACAACAGCATTTACAGACTTTGCAGACACATCATGGACAAGTGCTACGTTTACAACAAGAGGAGCAATCATTTATAATACAAATGATGGTAACTCCGCTGTTATGATTATAGATTTCGGTGCAGACTTTTCTGTATCAGGGGGTACGTTTACTGTAGAATTTCCTGCAGCGGGTGCTTCAACAGCAATTTTAAGAATAGCGTAGAGGTAGACAATGGCATCAACATGGAGTAATCTTGGTATAAGATTAATGGCAACAGGTGAGAATGACGGAACCTGGGGCGCACAAACAAATGATAACTGGAATCGTATCGAAGACGCATCAGATGGTATCGCTACAGTTGCAGTTTCAGGAGCGGTAAGTTTAACATTTACAACAGAACCAACATCTTATGCAGATGAAAATGGTCGTAATAAAGTTTTAGTATTTACTGGTTCAGCTGGTAGTACACAAAACATTACCTTTCCAAACATAGAAAAAACATATTTCGTACTTAACGATTCTAACTCTATCCTAACTTTAAAAGCTGGTACTGCTGCTCAAACAGTAACTTTACCTCCTGGCAAAGACATGGCTATTTATGTAGACGGATCAGATGAAGTACACAACGCATTAGCTAATTTACAAACGACTACACTTGCAGCAAGCGGTAACATAACTGCTTCGTCTTCATCAGGAAGTCAACCGTTTATTAACATTGAAAATACAAACAATGGTGCAACAGCAGGATCTTTAAAATTTATAAATGATAGAGGTGCAGCTGGTGTAGATGGTGACCTTTCTGGTACTATTACTTTCTTTGCAGATGACTCAGATCAAAACAATCAAGAGTTTGCACGTATTGAAGGTAAAGCAGTAGACGCTACAGCGGGTAGTGAAGAAGGTGGATTAGACTTTTATGTTGCAGAAGTAGATGGAACAGTTACAAAAGGTATGGCTATTGCAGGTCATGCATCTGGAGACGGAGACGTAACTGTAGATATTACTACACACGACGGATCAAGTGGTGGTTTAAAATTAGGGGGAACTCTAGTTACATCAACTGCTACTGAATTAAATTTGTTGGATGGACAAACTGCTTTGTTCACAACAGGTAAAGCAATAGCAATGGCTATTGTTTTTGGTTAACCAATAAGGAGGATATACAATGGCTGTACCAAATATAGTTAACGTAGCTACAATCAACGGTAAAGTTGTTACTGGAGCATTGGACACTACAACAACTACTGCATTGTTAACTTGCGCATCAGATCATGTTTATAAAATTAATACTATATTAGTTTCTAACATCGATGGATCAAGTGCCGCAGACGTGACAATGACAGTAAGATCAGATGGATCAAATGATAGACATATTGCAAAAACTATTTCAGTACCTGCAGATTCTACATTAGCTTTAATAAGTAAAGATACTGGTTTCTATTTAGAAGAAGCTGATATCATTAAAGGTGGAGCATCTGCTAACGGCGATTTAGAATATTTAATATCATACGAAGATTTAGTAGATTAATTTAAGCGAGTTATAATATGGCAGATACATATTGGGCTTGTTTGGATTCTTCCAACAAAGTCGTAAACACTATTATAGTTGATAGTTCTGATGCACCTGATGAATCAAAGGGTGCAAAGTTTTGTCAAACCATCGTAGGCTCAGGTCCAGATGGCAATATAGTAAGTTTTAAATCTTATAGTAAAGACGGCACTTATGAAGCTGGAACTCTAGCTGGCATAGGTGGTGAATGGAGCGATACGTATAATCAATGGATTATGCCAAAACCATTTGCATCTTGGGTATTCAATACTTCTACAAAAATATACGATTCACCAGTTGCAGAACCTAACACAACTTTTTATAAAGAAGGTACAGCTGATCAAAAAGATGTGTATAGATATTGGGATGAAAGTCAAACTCGTTGGGAAGGTGAGTGTCCTGAAGATTCTTTAGATGAAGAAGACAATATTGTTTTTGGAGATTTTAAAGTTTATTGGGATGCATCTAATTTAGAATGGGTTAAAATATAAGGAGTAAATATGGCAGGCGTAAATACAATAACTAAAGACTTAGGCTCTTCATCTTTTGCAAAAGACAATGGTGGGATAATAGGCCCATCTCAGGTAACTAGATATGCACAAGACCAAGCAGCAGCTACTACACAATTTAACTCGTCAGGTACATTTCAAGCAGGCCAAGCTTCTAATACAGCAAACATATTAATTGTTGCTGGTGGAGGCGGCGGCGGTGCTGGAGCTGACAACAACCGTCAAGGTGGCGGTGGAGGAGGCGGAGGCGTTCTCTTTAATAGTGCAAATACCAACAGTCCAGGCAATAGTGCAGTAGCAGTTCCTCAGGATGCTGTTCCTGTAACTGTAGGCGCTGGTGGAGCTGGTACTCCAGGTGGTGTACAAAACAGTGCAGGATCTAATGGAGGTAACTCTGTCGTTATAGCGAGTGGTACAACATACACAGCTTTAGGTGGCGGAGGCGGTGGTGGCGGTTCTAACGCCCCTCCTCAACAAGGAGGATCAGGCGGAGGCGGAGCTTCTGCTGCAGGTGGCGCATCTCCAAACGCACCAGGTCAAGGTAACACAGGTGGAGATAGAACAGGTGGAAACACTTGCCCATCAGGTGGTTCAGGTTCTGGCGGAGGTGGTGGCGCTGGTAGCGATGGTCTATCAGGCGGTAACGGATCTCAACCAGGTAGAGGTGGTAACGGTGGAAACGGTTCACCATTTAACGTAGGAAATTATTCAGCTACTGTTGCAGGCGGTGGCGGAGGTGGTACTGTAAAAGGTAACACAGCAGGCGGTGCTGCTGGCCCAGGTGGAGCTGGTGCTGGTGGAACAGATGCAAACGGATCAGATGCTTCAGCTAATACAGGCGGAGGTGGCGGTGGAGCAGGTTCTGCTTGTCACCCAAGAGGTAACTCCCCACCAAGAGACGGTGGAGATGGAGGTAGCGGTAAAGTAGTAATACATGAAGCTGCTGTTCCAGGATTAACATTCATAGCTCCAGGTATGTGGAATCAAAAAGATGTATTCGACAGAATTGAAGCAGGAAGATGGAAATCAACATCAGGCTAAACTAACACTGGGGGTGGGAAACTGCCCCCTCTTTTACAGGAGAGTGTGTGTATTTAAATAAACTAGAACAAGAATTAAAAGACTTACATATTCCGTTACAGGAAGATGATGTATTGGATCTTTTGCAAATAAGAAAACGATGGCCTTTAAAATATCCATGGGGTCAATACGGTGTAGAAATATTAAATAGCAGCGGTATATTAGTATTTCCTTTTTACAGTTACGATGGTTACTTTGTCTATGAAGAATGGAAGAAGTATTACGACAACGGTTTTATGACTGTGTTAAACAGTGTGTTAGATTTAACAAAAGAATTAAGAGAATTAGATTTAATCTGTAAAAAATTAGTAGGTGATACAGTAAATGCAAACTTTGTTTTTGCTAAGCCAGGGGGGCAGAAAATAAGTTACACTACGCATGAACACGACTTTGATGTGGTCGTTAAACAAATATATGGAACAGGACATTGGTTAGTTTCTGGAGAAGAAGTTACATTAAAAGCTAATGATACTTTGCTAGTTCCTAGATTTACAAGACACGAGGTGGTTAAAACAACAGATAAAAAATTATCTATTGGTATAACTATTCCGTGATTTGCTTAGGTATAAATCGTAATCATAACGCTTCTGTCTGTTTAGTTAAAGATGGTGAAGTCTTACTACATTTAGAAAACGAAAGATTAACAAAAATAAAATACGACTGTCTTCCAATACATGCTATGTTAGAAATAACTAAGTATGTAGATCATATAGATAGATTAGGTATAGCAGCTTTTGCTGAACAAGATATAGATTATTGGGAAGGCAAAGATATATTTACACATCTTGTAGATAATTTATCTCGTTCATTTAAAGGTAAACCATTTAAAACTACAGACTTAAGTAGTCATCATCATCAGCTTCATGCTGCTTGTAGTTTTTACAATTCAGGTTTTGAAGATGCTTTATGTATAGTAATAGATGGTATGGGTTCAGAAGTTTACTTTAAACTAGATGGTCAAAGAGTGTATGGCCGAGAACATACATCAGTATTTCAAGGTTCTTACCCAGCGTCGTTTGAATTGTTAGAAAAACATGTAACCTATCCTACAGAAGTAACAGGTAAAATAGATATAGATAATAAGATACATGTTAGTAATCACATGAGTCCAGCTCAAGCATTTGGTCACAGCTCTGAGTTTTTTGGTTTTGCGCACATGGATGCTGGCAAACTTATGGGCATGGCTAGCTATGGCAAACCTAACGATTGTGTTCCTCCAATATATGTTAATGGTAAATTAAATAACAGGCTATTTTATATAGATGATAATTTAACTAGAATGTTTATTAATAATAAAAACTATCCATACATGGACTTAGCTAGAGATAATTTTCAAGCTGGAGCAGACTTTGCATATGCCTTACAAACAAAAACTCAAAAGCATGTAAAAGAATATGTGTTAGATTGGGTACAGAAAACCAAGACAAAAAAGGTTTGTTTGAGTGGAGGTTATTTCTTGAATTGCGTAGCCAATTATGATATAATGAAATCGTTACCAGATGATGTTTCTTTGTATATAGAACCTTTATCTAACGATGCAGGAACTTCAATGGGAGCAGCTAAGATGTTATATCATGGTGAGACAAAAGATATGACAATTAGAAAACAGGAGAATATATACTATGGTCGTAACACATAAAGACGTTGCACAATTATTAGCAGATAATAAAATAATTGCTATGTTTCAAGGAGCATCTGAATCAGGTCCTAGAGCATTAGGCAATAGAAGTATATTACACAATCCAGCCAATCCTAATGGTAAAGACAAAGTAAATACAGTAAAGAAACGAGAATGGTTTAGGCCATTTGCTGGTACAGTTTTGTACGAGTACGCAAAAGATTGGTTTGATTTAGGTAAGCAAACTGAGTCACCATTTATGATGTATGCTGTAGATGTAATCAAATCTAAACAATCTTTAATACCAGCTATCACACATGTAGATGGTACATGTAGAGTTCAAACTCTGCAAAGAGAAACAAATAAAAACTTTTATGATTTAATAAAAGAATTTTACAACCTAACACAGATTCCAATATTATTTAATACTTCATTCAATATGGCAGGTTATCCTATTGTACAAACTTTAAGAGATGCAAAGAATGTAGTTGAACAATCTGCGATAGATTATTTATATCTGCCTGAAAGTAAGGAGTTAATATGATATTAAATTATAATTATTGGTATTTTAACCAAGCTATGCCAAACAATATTTGTGAAGATATAATAAAAGTAGGCAAAGATAAAAAGCTAGATGTAGCATTAGCTGGTGATAATACAGACCCAGCTAAACAAAATTTAGAAATTAGAAATTCAAACATCTCTTGGATAGATGAAGATTGGTTATATGGTTTAATATTTCCATTTGTTTCAGAAGCTAACAAAAATGCTGGTTGGAATTTTCAATACGAAAAATCTGAAGCAGTTCAATTTACAGAATACAAACCAGGACAACATTATGATTGGCATTATGATTTTAATTCAGATGGTGACACAATTAGAAAGTTATCAGTTGTAATATCTTTAAGCGATCCATCAGAATACGAAGGTGGTAATTTTATGTTAAGCAACGCAAATGTTGTTAAACCAGGAGAAGAGTTAACTGTTTCAGAAATAAAACCAAAAGGAAGCCTTGTAGTATTTCCTTCATTTCTATGGCACAAAGTTATGCCAGTTACCAAAGGGGTTAGATACTCAGCAGTAGCGTGGTTGAGAGGAAAGAATTTTGTATGAGTTTTGTAGAAGATAATTATTTAGTTGTACCAAATGCAATAGATACAAAGTTTGCTAATTTTCTTTATGATTATATGTTACTGCAAAGAAACATTGCTAAATTTAAATTTGAACAAAAATATATAACTTACTTTAGTGTAGATCATGGATCATTTGGTGATAGGCAAGTGCCTCAAACATATGGTATGTATGGTGATCCTATATTTGATTTATTATTAGAAAAAAATATAAGACCCATATTAGAAAAAGAAAGTAAATTAAATTTGTATTCTACTTACACGTATTATAGAATATATAAAAAGGGGGATGTCTTAAAAAGACATAAAGATAGACCATCGTGTAAAGTTTCTACAACGATGAATATAGGAGGAGATGAGTGGCCCATTTATTTAGAACCATCAGGTAAAGAAAATAAGAAAGGGGTAGAGGTAAATTTAAAGCCAGGAGACATGCTAATGTACAGAGGTTGTGAATTAGAACACTGGAGAGATGTCTTTGAAGGAGATGATTGTGCACAAGTATTTTTTCATTTTACAGATGATATAAATTATATTTATGATACAAGACCATTCTTAGGATTGCCTCAATATTTTAAAAATGATTAAAGTAACACGTATAGAAAACGACGATCTAATTAATGAATTGTTAGATTTATTAGAATATTGGAAAGCTCGAACTCCAATATTAGAAATAAGAAATGCAAAAAATAAAACACAAAACGGATATCAAACTGGTAATGTTTTGTATCCTACATTGCATTCAAAGCTAGTTAAAGAATTACAACTAGAAGAATATAACTTTGACCATATGCATTTAATAGAATACTTTCAAGGTGGTTATCAAGATCGTCACAATCATGAAGAACACGAAGACAAATCATTTATACTTTATCTAAATGATTCTGATGGTGACACAGTATTTTATAGAGATGATGAAGTAATAACTACAAAACCTAAAAGAGGCAAACTAGTTGTATTCGATGCAGATATACAACACGAGGGTTTACAATCTAAACTAAATAAAAAAGTAGCAGTAGGTGGTATGAAATGCAAGTAGTAACAGAGAAGTTTTTTGCTACAGGCATTGGTTATAGTCTTAACAAAGATAATAAAAATATCAAAAATAAATTAGTTAAAAGATGTTTAGAAGTAAAAGAAAAAACCAAACCTGGAGGTGAAGGTTGGCTAGCAAATAAGACTTATAATACTATACATACTGATTACGATATATTAAAAGATGAAGCATTTGCAGATTTACATCAATGGGTGTTTAGTAAAGTAGCAGAATATATGGGCAGCAATTACATAGGTTCTAATGTAGTACCTGAGAATGCTTGGTTTAATGTGTATAGCAAAGGAGATTTTCAAGAGTTTCATATACATACAGGGTCTGCTTTATCAGCTATATACTTTTTACAATCACCAAAAGGTGGTAGTAAAGTCTGGTTTAAATCCCCAGTAGAGGATATGGTAGAATTAAAATACAATAAAGAAGATCCGTATGCACATATTACCCATGAATCTATTGAGGGAAAACTGCTAATATTTAGAAGTCACATACACCATGCAGTTGAACAGCACAAATTAGATAAATCTAGGATAACTTTAGCTTACAATTTTGCAGTAGATAAGGCTTGAATATTAGGTAAAAACGTGTTAAATTAGAAGGGCTAATTTATTTAAACGAAGGAAAACTATGCCCTTGGTCAAACTAACAGCTCCTGCGGGAGTTGTAACAGACATTACGGATTATCAAGCAGGATTAAGATATACTGATTCAGATAAGATAAGATTTAGAAAAGGTGCTCCTGAAAAAATAGGTGGTTGGGTAAAAAGAGAAGCTTTTAGTTCCACTACTTTATCTGGAGTATGTAGATCTATCTTCAATCACCGAGATTCTACTGGTAAGAAATTTAACTTTTACGGCACAAGTACGCATGTTTTCATGGAGTTTGGTGATGCTATTTATGACATCACACCTTTTAGAACAGATACTCAAACCCTGTCAAATCCTTTTACAACAGGATCAGCAGGTAGTAGCACTGTCACAGTTACAGATGCTAATCATGGAGTGACTAGTACAACACCTCAATCTAGAGTAGTAATAGAATCTGTAGGATCAGGAACTACAGACGGAGTTACAATTGCAGCTGGTGAATATTTTGTAGAATTTTTAACAGCTAACAGTTATAACATAACAGCAGTTCCAGGGGGCACAGGTAGTATATCAGGCACAGCTTCATCAGGATCTACATCAGGTGGTGGCACAGTCACAGTAAGATATTTAACAAACAACGGACCATCAGATGCTACTACAGGATTTGGTTGGGGTGCAGGAACTTACGCATTATCTACATGGGGCACAGCTAGAACAATAGCAGCTGGTATCGTATTAGAACCTAGAGTATGGTCATTTGATTCTTTTGGTGAAGACGTAATAGCTTCTACAGCAGATGGCACAGACACCATATACTATTTTGACATTAGTGCATTTTTAGCAGGAGCTTCTACTTACAGAGGTGTAACTTTAGCACACTATGTAACTAATACATTAAGTGGTGACGCGACACAAATACCAACTAAAACTGGTAGAGTATTAGTATCTACACCAGATAGACACATTTGTGTATTTGGTTGTAACCCACAAGGATCTACAGATTTTGATGAAACAACAATTCGTTTCTCTTCACAAGAAAGTTTGTCTACATGGAACGCAGATATAACTAATACATCAGGTGCACAAAAGCTAGGAACGGGTAGTAGAATAGTTTCTGCTACAAAAGGTCGTGGTCAAATGTATGTTTGGACTGATAGAGATTTATATAGTATGCAGTTCGTAGGCCCGCCATTTACATTCTCTTTCCAACAACTCAGTGAGGCATCAGGTTCTTTAGCACCTAAAGCTCCTGGCATGGTTGAAGGTTTAGCATACTGGATGGGTCTAGATAACTTTTATGTTTACGATGGTGCAGTTAAAACTTTAGAATGTCCTGTAAGAACTACAGTGTTTGATAATATAAACAACATACAAAGAGAAAAAGTTTTTGCCGCAGTCAATACTAAGTTCCAAGAAGTATGGTGGTTCTATCCATCAGGAACTAGTACAGAAATAACAAACTATGTAATTTATAATTACGTGGATAATACTTGGGCTATAGGTTCTTTAGTTAGAACTGCTTGGACAGATTCTGATATAGAAGAGTTCCCATTAGCTACAGATTCTTCAGGTAATGTATTTGAGCATGAGAACGGAGTCAATGATAATACATCAGCACTAGAAGCTTCAGTAGAAACTGGATTCTTTGCTGGCGATGAGAATGGTGATAACTTAATATTTATGAGTCGTATAATACCAGACACCACTTTCTTCTCAGGTTCTCAAATTAAATTTCAGATGAAATCAAAAAGATATCCTAATGGAAGTGAAACAACCAAAGGACCTTTTACATTAACTTCATCCACCACCAAATTAAATTTACGTTCTAGAGGCAGATCATTTCAAGTTAAATACTTTTCAGATGCAGCAGACACATCTTGGAGACTTGGAACTTGGAGAGCTGAAGGACAGGCAGACGGAACAAGATAATGAGTTTATTTAGTAAGGGAGTATACCCAGAGTTATCATACGAAGAAAGAAATAAAAATTCTGTATTCGCTAGAACATATGATGCTTTGATTAATATTCTACGATTACGCGATGCTTCAGAAGGTGAGATACCTGTAAAGATCGCTGATCAAGATCAACAACGATCAATGAATTGGTTTCTAAACTAATGGCTATACAGTATAAGAACGTAGTAAAATCTGTTACAACAACAGGTTCGGATCAGACTATATATACTTGTCCAACCTCTACAACTTTGATACAGTTTACAGCCATAGTCAAAACATTTACAATTCATAACACCACAGGTGGAGGCGGCACAGTAGATGTCAAAGTAACAGACTCAAGCGCTAGTGCAACTCAGACCATAAATCATTTTACATCTAGTGATTTCGCAACTAAAAAGACAGTCGATGCTGCAGGCAATGGGCCGATTGTATTGGAATCAGCTGACATATTAAAGATAGATACCTCAGTACAACCAGCAAATGTCTTGGTTTCTGTCATGGAAATAAGCGATAGTATAAAAGGAGCGTAGCTGCCCCCTTTACATTCGCATAAAAATGGAGTATAATATACATATATGGCTATAGGTATGGATAAACTAGCAGGCCCCGTAAGCCCTGGAGATATAATAATGAGAAACGAAGAAGCCCCTAAAGGAGCAGCAGCATTGCTCAATAAGATGATAAACAAGGGCACTAGAGGTATGTACAAATTACCAGAAGAAGAAAAGGAAATGCCTGACTTTATGAAAGATGCCATGAAAAACATGGAAGAAGTAAAGCTAGATGCTTCAGATTTTAGAACCATACTTAAATTATTACAACAAGGTTTTTCTATGGAAGACATAGAAAATATGACACAAGCTAGTATGACAAAAGATGGGCCAACAAAAGGTTTAACCATGATGGACATAGCTAACTTAGATAAAGCCGCAGTACAAGGGGGCACAATTAATTTCTTAGGTGAACAACCAGAAATCACAGCACCTATACGTGCGCAGTCTCACGTAGACTCTCCACCAACGCAACTGGCATATATTACAGATGAAGAAAAAGATTTACTAGTAAAAGCAAATATACATGGTTCTATGGATGGTAAACCAAATCCAGGCCCAGCTGGCATAGCAAGTTTAGATGATTTTTATACGTATATAGATGAAAAAGGTGATACACAAATAGGTGGTGGCAGTGGAGAAGAAGTGTTTCAATCAGGAGTAGACAATACAGGTATGAACCAAACAACTCAACAAACAGGAGCATCGGGTGATAGTGGTTCTTATCAATCTTCAGAAGCCGAAGGCATAGGTCCTGGTCAAGCAGTAACTAATCCGTTTGACGAAAAAGGTAACTTTGTAGGTTCAACAATTATAGATGCTCCAGCATTTGCTGGCCCACCTTCAGAAAAATTTCAAACAGGCAGTACTGATAGCACAACAGCAAACAAAGCATTAGATTTATTAAATAAAGAAATAGCAAATTTAGAAAAAGACAAAGAGTTATCCAAAGAAGAAGAAACAAGACTTAAAGGATTATATGAAAGACGTTTTAATATTTTAGGTGGTAAAACTCAACAAGGCGAAAGTCAAATAGCAACAGACGATGAAGAAGAAGATAAAGAAAAAGAGAAAAAGGATTTTCAGAAACTAATGCAACTTATACTGCCAGGCAGTCAGTTGTTAGGAGAAGCATTTAGTGCTCCACCTATACTTGATTTTAATAAAGAACAACAAGCAAGAGTTGATCAATTACTAAAAGATTACAACATTAAAGAAGGTGGCAACATCATAGATATGATGAAAGATTTTAAAGGCGGCAAAGGTCAGTACTACAGAGATGATGGTACGTTGACTAGAGAAGGATTTGTAAAAGCAATGAGAGCTATTGACATGGGTGAGGGGGCAAGCGCTTTAGAAACTTTAAAAAGAGATCAAGCAATGGATTATTATAATAAAATGGGCATGCCTCAAACATCAGGTGCTATAGATGAATTAGCAGGCAAAGCTATGATTAATAAACCACAGTCAGAATTAACCGCATCTGAAAAAGCTTATAACAGAAAAATTGTTGAAGCAAGAATGTTAAGAGATAGAGATAGTTCGAGACCACAACAAGGAGGGGGCGGACCTGCACCTGCAGTGGTAGAAAAACCTATGGAAGAAATTGCTAAAGAACAAAGTGAATACGCAGGAATGTTTGACGTACCAGGCACTATGATGTTTAAAGGTAAAGAAGTTCCTGTTGGTAGAAGATTTTCTACAGACATAGGAGATGTAATGAAACGAGCGTTGGAAGGTACTTCTGAGCGTCAGCTTGAACCTTTCGCACAGTATGTCAAAAGAAGAAGAGACTTCTTAGGAGAAGACGAGGATGAATTTTTTGATGAAGAAGGAAACGTAATTTACGGCGGAGTAGCATAATGGCAATATTTGATTTTTTATTTGGAGATAAAAATCCACCACCAGTAGAAACAACTAATATAACAACTACTGAAATACCTAAATATATAGCAGAACCAACAGCGCAAATAATAGGTTCAGCTATGGATGTGGCTAGAGAAGGTTTTATACCTTACACTGGTCCAAGACTTGCGGGGTTTACTCAAGATGAACAAGACGCATTTCAAGCTGCAAGAGATATGCAAGGTATCGCAGGTTTGCAACAAGACCAAGCATACACAGCGGCAACAGCATCAGGTGCTCCAGCTCTATCTTCAGTCAGTCCTTACATGACAGATTACATGACTAACGTTGCAGATGTAGCGGCAGGTAAGTTAAGAGAACAATCATTGAGAGAACAACAAGACATAGCAGCTAAAGCTGTCGGTGCGGGTGGATTAGACAACACACGTTTTGCAATATTAGAAGCAGAAAGACAAAAGAATTTACAATCAGGTCTTGGTGATTTATATACTAAAGCACAAGCATCAGCATACGAGACTGCATTAAAAGCAGCACAAACTGACAGAGGTCAACAATTAAAATCAGCAGATGCTATGAGTAAGATTGGATCAAGAGGACAACTTGGTAGACAAAGTGATCTATCAACTTTACAAGGCATTGGTGGATTGCAAAGAGGTCAACAACAACAAGCAATAGATATTGGCTACACTGACTTCTTACAAGAAAGAGACTTTCCAAAAGAACAACTTGGATTTGTATCTGATATTATTAGAGGCGCACCATTTGGGCAACAAACAACTTCTGTTGGTCAGACTCCAGGTCAAAGACCTGCACCATTCTTAAGTCAAGTATTGGGCTTGGGTATGCAAGGTGCTAACATTTATGGGAGTATATTTAAGTAATGGCTAAAGCAAAACCTTTTAAACCTAAAGAACCTATTACTGATTTAGATGATATTGTATCAGACAAGATGTTTGATTTTCAAGGAAAAGGTGACGCACCTTTTACACCTGAATTTAATAAATATTTAGATGATTTAAATTATTTAGAATTTGCTCAACTCTTTCAACAATTACCAAAAGCAGATGATGCTATACAGACTACTACAAAAATAGCTCGTAGAAACGTTAGAAAAAGATTAAAGGATAAGTTTGAAAAAAAATTTGCTGGTCAACTTGGCAGTGAATTTGATAAGTCAGGTGCTCCTATAGATCAAGAGTATGATAGATTTGATAGACCAAAAGAAAAACTAGAAGCTGATCAAAAAATTGTTACGGATAATATTAAATTAGCAAAAGCATTAGATAAAGGTAAACCAAAACCTAAAAAAGATTTAGGATTTTTTGGCAATATGATTGAAACATTAAAAACAGATGCAGATGCTAGACAAAAATTCTTTGATCAACTTGGTGGCATAGGTGCAGCAATTAGCAGACCAACCGAACCAGGAGAAGCTAGAAGTTTGGCAAGAGATTTAATTGTAGGTTCTGAACAAGGCGAAAAAAGAAGTATTGCTAAAAGAAAAGCAGAAGCTGAAACTATGGCTGATGTAGCATTAGCAAGACAACGTGCAAATCCTATGCAGTATTATACAACTGCTATGAAAGAATTAACACAACAAGCTATAGCAGCAGGTCTTACACCTGGCACAGATGCATTTACTAAATATATAGGTGAGAAGTTACGAGGCAAAGGTTTATCTGCAAACTTAGCATCTTATTCA
>Ga0209232_1000670_pt1 | contig 20176 bp, 13 predicted proteins | sample ETNvirenome_2_60_FD_184066 | JGI IMG/M metagenome (GOLD analysis project Ga0209232, IMG submission 184066) | Marine viral communities from the Pacific Ocean - ETNP_2_60 (SPAdes) (version 2) | ecosystem: Environmental > Aquatic > Marine > Oceanic | place: Pacific Ocean | collected 2013-06-22
AATTGCATACGCAAGAAGACATAGAAAACTACATAGATTACAAGAAGAGTTTGAAATGTTAGATAAAAAAGATCTTAGATCTAGAACAGTTAAGCGTCAATATGGTATGCACATGACAGAAGCAAGAAAAAGACAGGGGGAAATATATATAAGAGATTGGTTAAATACTGTTAGATCTACAGATGAAAATGAGAACAAATTATTAAACATGCATAAAATTTATGATCTTGGATTACTGCAAGAACTAATTAAATTTAATCATGATGGTAACTTTGACCGTGTAATGGCATTAATGGTTGGTATGTATCATACTAGAGAGCTATATAATGCTGAGGTTAAAGAGGTATTAGAGGACGGTGCGGCAGATTCCTGGTTTGAAAAAAATTATTACTAAGTGTTATAATATAATATAACAAATAAAATTTGAAAATAAGTTTTAATTTATAAAATTAATATTATTTTTGTATATAATAGGTTAATAGAATAGTGTATGTATTTAGGTTCAAATAAAATCCCACAACAAAAATTACCTCTTAGTAAAAAGACTAAGAAATGGAGAGAAGAATGCGTGGAAGCATATATAGATCTTTCCACAGCTGGTTACAGTGAAAGACGTGACTGGCTAAAAACTTTATATGATTATTATAACGGTGTAATCGACGAAGCAGATTATAGATACGTACTCAAGCCTTACGGTAAAACAAGGCAAAATTTCCCCTCTAAGATGCGTAACTATCCTATCATTAAACCTATTATAGATCTGTTACTCGGGGAGAAGTCTAAAAGACCTCTAAATTACACCGTTACCGTACAAAATTCTGATGCAATTACTATTAAAGAGCAGGCAAAATCAGAATTATTAATGAAAAACTTTCAACAACAGTTTATGAACCAGGCAAATGAAAGGGGAGCTAAAACAGGAGTTCCTACCCAGCCGGTTCAGCCGCCTGCCCACATAGCACAAATGTTTGATAATAACTATGTGGATAATAGGGCTATAAAAGGTCAACAAGCTATGAATTTTATAGAACAGCATCAAGAAATATATGATAAGCTACAAAAGGCTTGGTTTCATTTTTTAGTTGCTGGGGAAGTATATACTTGGAGAGGAGTTCGTAGCTCAGAACCTTTTTATGAAATATTAAATCCTTTAGATATTGATTATGATAAAGATCCAGATGTAGAATTTGTAGAAGATGGGGACTGGGCTTTAATTAGAAAATATGTTCATGCATCTACAATTATAGATCATTATAGAGATTATTTATCTGATGAAAATATATTAAGGTTAGAAGAACCTGAACATGCTAGTATGGATTCATATCTAACTATGGCTAATAGGGCTGACGATAGAGAATTGTATAGAGAAAGATTAATTGAAGTAGTTAGTGTGTATTGGAAAAGTAGAAAAAGAATAGGATTTTTAAATTACATAGATCCAGAAACAGGAAGTTGGGAACAGCAAAGAGTAGATGAAAAATTTAGAATGCCTGCAGAAATGAAACAGACAGGAGCTAAGGTAGAATGGGAATGGATTAATGAAGTATGGGAAGGTACAAGAATAGATGGGAATTTGTATATTAAAATGGAACCTTGTACAAATCAAAGGACTTCTATGGATAACCCATCTAAATGTAAGCTCCCAATTAATGGAAGAAAATATTCAGACTTAAATTCTAAAAATATCTCTTTAGTATCTCTTGGGATACCTTATCAATTAAATTATAATATTTATAAATATAGATTAGAATTGGCAATAGCTAAGAGTAAAGATATTATTGCTCAATTTGATATTAATATGATCCCTAAAAAATGGGACATGGATAAATTTATGTATTATGTAGAAGGTACAGGTATTGCATGGGTAGATTACAATAAAGAAGGGATTCAATTATCTCCACAACATCAGGGTGTATTAGACTTATCTATTAAAACAATTGAACAATATATAGTTCTTTTAAATTCTATAATGGAGGAGTGGGAAAAAATATCTGGTGTAAATAGACAAAGACAGGGAATGGTTGGATCTTATGAAGGTAAAGCAACATCTCAACAGGCTATTGTACAATCATCTCATATTACAGAAGATTTATTTAGAAAATTCTCTAGATTAGAACAAAGAGATCTTCAAGCATTATTAGACTATTCTAAAGAAGCTTGGTTAACAGGTAAGAAAGGAATGTATGTAATGTCGGATGGAACTAAAGAATTATTTGATCTTAACAGTCTTCAACATATGGAATCAGAATATGGAATATTCTTATCAGATTCTGGACAAGATCAAGATAAATTAGATATATTAAAGCAACTTGCTCAATCTATGGTTCAAAATGGAGTACCTGCTTCTACTATTGCTGAAATGGTTGATGCAGATAACTTTAGTCAAATTAAAGAAAAGATTAAAGGTGCTGAAAAAATGCAACAACAATTAGCACAAGCTCAACAAAAAGCAGAATCTCAACAACAAGAGGCTCAAAGACAACTTGAACGAGAGAGAATAGAAAATGAAAACATGAATCAAGAAAAAGATAGAGAGACTAAAATACGTGTTGCAATGATACAGGCTGAAGCTAAGATGATGGATAATGCATATGATTCAGAAAAATCTGTAAGAGATGCCGGTATTAAACAAAGGCAAAACGAATTAAAGACAGAAGATATAGTAGAAAAAGCTAGATCTAATAGAGCAAAAGAAAATTTAATAAGAGAAGATCAAAGGTTAAAAGAAGATAAAGAAGGTTCTGATAAAAGAGAAAGATCGGCAGATAGACGACAGGCTAAAGAAGACAAAGAAAAAGATATAGAAATTAAAAAAGAAGATCAAAATATAAAAAGAAAGGCAGCTGCAAACAAACCTAAATCTGAATAATGTTAACAAACGAACAGAAATTAGATATAATGAAACAAGCCTTTGAAGAAGGCTATGATGGTTTTATGAGCGATCTTTGGGCTCAGGCTGATCCTCAAGAAGCACAGAATATGCAAACAGATTCTTCTTATCCCCCTCTATCTAACACAAGCCCAACTATATCAAACATAAAAAGCGAGTCTAGTCCTGCACCAATATCTAATATATCTGCAGAAGAAATTCCTAATTCTCAAAGTTTAGTACAAAGTTATGAGTCTGAAAATTTAGGTGAAATGCCTATGGGAGCAAATGTCCCAATGCAATTAGATGAGCCAAATAGTTATAAAAAAGGTGGGTATAAAGTAAGTAATTTAATTGGTTTTAAACCAGATCTTACAGATATAAGTCCTAGAAATTATTTGAAGAATTATAAAAGATATGAAAGTGGGGGAGTACAAAATTTTATATCTGTAGATGATTATAAATTAGAAGGTAGAGGGGCTGGAATGATAGATGACAAGACTGATCATCTTAAAAAAGTAAAACTAGCATCTTTACAAGAAAAACAAAGAACTTATGATCCTTTAGGATTTTCAGAATATTATTATACATCTCCTAAACATAGAGAGCGATTAGAGAAAAGAGGTTATTCAAATGAAGAAATATTACAAAGATCTGAGTTTTTAGGTGGATATGGACTGTTGAGTAAGGGCCCAAAAATAGTAGATAGAACTGGTACTTCAGGAAGTAGAGCTTATCCAACAAAAAATAAAATTGTAATGGATTATGAGAAGGATAAAAGTAGGTCTCCAAACGTTACATACAATGAAATATTAGCCCATGAACTTGGCCATTTATCTACAGGATATACACCTTTAAAGAAAAAGGATATTAAAGAAATTGTAGACAGAAGCCAAGTACCTATTAAAGACGAACAAAATGATTATTTTGCATCAGAAATAAAATCTGATTTGGATTCAATTAGGTTTATGCTATTTAATGCAGGGGTTTATGATGCGGGTACAGAAGATTTTGATTGGTATGATCTTAACCAAGCTAAAGAAAAGTTACAAGATTCTCCTACATTTAAAAGGGTAATAGACACTTTTAAAGATAGTGATTTCTTGTGGTTAATGAATAACATAGCTATGGAAGAGTTAGAAATTCAAGATGGATTAGCTTTGAAAATGCCAACGACAAGATCTAAATTTGGGGGTAAGAGAAAAAAATATTTTGAAGGAGGAACATTAACGGAAACAGATGCACCCGTAGAACAAATGTCTGATGACCAATTAAAAGCAATAATAATTGGTGAAGATTTTGGCGACAGTTTTTCTGTAGAGGGACAAAATGCGCAAAGGCAACTTGACGCAAGATATGGAGAGGGCAATTGGCAAATTGTAGATGCCGCTCAATTTAATAAAAATCAAACACTTCATCCACAGGGTACATATTCTGGTTATGTAGGTCCAGACGCAGATAGATACGAAGAAGCAGGGGGATGGAATTATAGCGCACATCCAGGTTATGGACCAACTAATCAACCTGGACTAGATTTTTTTAGTGGTTTAGAAGGTGTTTGGCCTGAAAATATGGGACCTAATACAGATATTATACTTTGGGGCCATACTTGGGGACCAGGTACAGGAGCTAGTAATGAAGCTGCTTTTATGGGACATCCTTATATTGAAACAAAAGAAGGTGTAGATCCCTCAATAATGAATCCAGATAGTTGGGCTGAATTTATGGGAAGTCAATTAGAAGAAGATTGGGAAGGATGTATGTATTTTGGAACTTGTGGGGGAGGGGCAATAGGAAAAGGATCAGGTGTTCCTGTTGAGGGTTCTGAATTTGAAGATGATATTAGTCTTACTGGATTAACATCTCCTCTGCAGGACTTTACTACTCAGTTATCTGAATTGCGACCAGGAGATCTTTATGGTTCAAGTTATTATGCACCAACAGAAACATGGTATGGGACTAAACTTAGTAATTATTACCCATTTAAAACATTTGGATTTGACCCAAATACAAGAGCTGATGATGATGCTTTTGCGGGTACTCTATTTGATCCTTTGGAAAAAACAATGTCTTCAACAACTAGTAACGCATTTGAAGTAGGAAGCCCATTTCAAAGAATTACATTACAAGAACCTGGATTTGGTTATGATGGTTCAGAAGTTTCTCCTTTAGATATTCAATATTCTCAACTAGGTAGCAAAGAAGTTGGTTATGATTATCCTTACGGAGAAGGTTTTCACTATTATGATGAGGATATTGTAGAAGATCCAGAATCCGCATATAGATTTCATCATTTCCAACCATATCGTTTTCAAGATGACTACGACGAAGATTCATATAACTATGATGACTACAGAACTGGCGGATTAAGAAAAAAATATTTTCATGGAGGATTTCATATGGGACCAATTATAGGACCAAATCTTGCAAAACCCATAGTTAATACATTAAGTAATATTTTTTTTCCAGGCGCAGATAAATTTCATAATTGGACAAAAGAAAAAGGACTTACAACCCCAACTACAAGAGGGGGAGCTTTTAGACCAGGTGTTTTGGGAAACTATGAATCTCATCCGCTGAGACAACAAATAAATTTACAATCTTATCCTGTAGATGGTAGTGAATCAGAAATAGATCAGTGGTATGATACTGCAGGTCATGAGTGGTTTCATCATCTTCAAGCACAAAAGGGAAGATTAGCACAAAAAGAAATAAGACAAAATCCAGTAGCTTTAAAAGGTAAAGATATTGTAGGGCCAATTAATAAAGAGACTCACAAATTACATTTTGGTGCAAGAGGTACTGATTTTGATCATGAAGTGGAAGAAATAGAAAACGATCTTATGGAAGCACTTAGTATTCCTGAAGCTTCACTTCTTAGTGAAGATCAACGGATTAAATTATTAAATACAAAAACTCCACAGTCTATGCGAAGATTGGTAGGATTGACTAGTTATCCTTCAAGATCAGGAAGTACGAGTAATATATATAATGAAGCTAATCAGAGATTATATGAACATTCTCATACAACAGAAGGAGAAGCAAGAGATAGAGAAGAGGATATAGGTGGAAATTTAGCTTTTAGAAGTTATTTTGATAAATATCATAAACCAAATGTTATAGAAGATTTTGAAAATCAAGCTCCACTATCAGCAGCAAATGCTTATGTAGGAAATATTAGTGATACAGATAGAATAAGAAATGAAGTATGGGGACAATTTGTTAAACCGGGAAATTTATATAATCCTAATATATCTAGAAAGTATTATAATGATGGTGGGAATTTAGACTATTACCCACAATCAAAAAATCCTAATTATGCATTTAGATCACTTTATGATGAGGGAAGTCATTATGGAAGACATGAGGGAAAGAAGGATAAAAAAAATCTAAATTATGTTCCCCAAATAAAAAATCCTAAATGGCAAGCTAAAATAAATGAAGAATATTTGCAAAGAAAAAGAAACTTAGACTATTATCCACAATCACAAATTAAACCATCGCAATATACTATAGAGTTAAATAGTTTAAGACGTGGCGGATTAAGAAGAAAAAGAATAAAATAAGTGTTATATATTAAAGTGACACTCTAAATTAACTTTAATGCTAAAAAACTAATTAATATTAATTAAATTTGTAAACCAATGGACAATAACAAAAAAATCAATGTCGAAGACATATCTTTTGATGATATGCTAGACGGGGGAATAGAAGATGTTGTAGATGCAACAGAAGCGCCCCAAGTAGAAAAACTAAGTGAATCTAATGTTGAAGAAGTTAAAACACAAGCTGAAGAGGATTCTTTGGATGATGATGTTAAAGCTAAACAACAGGAAGACGCGAAACAAGAACAGGTACTTGCGGAAACAGAAATACCGCAACCAGAACAGAAAACAACTTCTGAAGAAACTCCTGAAGTTAAAAATGAAGGGGAGGATAAAGAAGTGGATGACTCAGTAATTGGTCAAGTATTATCTTCTTTAGGATATGAAACTGACAATAAGTATGAGGATACTCCAGAGGGATTAACTAAAATGGCGCAAGATGTTGGATCTCAATTAGCTGAAGAGCAGTTAGATACCTTGCTTCAAAAATTCCCACTTGTAGCAGATCACTTACAGTATGTGATAAGTGGTGGGAACAGTCAAGATTTTATGGCTGTTAATGATCCTAGATCAGATTTTTCTAGAATGAGAATTCAAGAAAAAGATTTAGCCGGTCAAAAATATGTTCTTTCTGAATATTTTAAATCAAAAGGACATGATAATAAGTTTATTAATGAACTTATGGATGATTACCAGGAATCTGGTAAACTTTTTGCTAAAGCTCAAAATGCTCAAAAGTCTTTAGCCACTGCACAACAACAGTATAAAAAGCAAATGTTGGCACAGCAACAACAAGCGCAACAACAACAAATGCAAGAGCAAAATAAATTTTGGAATGGTGTTTATAACACTATAGATAAATCCAAAGAATTTCAGGGAATACAAATCGCTGAAAGAGAGAAAGGGAAATTTTTTGATTACCTTTCAAAACCTGTAACCAAGGAAGGTTACACACAAAGAGACATGGACTATTCAAAAGCGAATATGGATGTTAAACTTGCAATGGACTATTTAATGTATAAGGGTTTTAACCTGGATAAATTGATTGACAGAAAAGCTAGAACTAAGAGTACACAATCTCTTAAGGATAGAATTAAAGGACATCAAGAAACTGTTAAAAGTGCAAGAAAAGCAAGTAAAACTTCAAATAAAGCGGTTGATATAGAAGATTTAGATTTAAGTCTCTTTTAACCTAGTTTAACTTTTAAAATTTAGAAAATTATGGCAATGTCACAAACAGGTAAGAACATTAGCGTTGTAAAGACGTTTTATAATGATTCTCAAATGACAGACATGAATAGTCTGGCAAATGCGTTGATGTCAAAGCCTACTGAATTATCTCCAATTATCACACATTTGGCTGGTAGAGACGATAAACGATTCCCATTATCATTTTTGACAGAAGGGGTTGGTAACGTTAAGTCAATGGATAGGTTGGAGTATGAATATCGTGTTAGAACTCATACGAGAAAAACACGACCAGTAGCTGCGACAAAATCAACTACGTCAAATGTAGGTTTAGGAGGTAGTACTTTTGAACTTATATTTCCTGACAAATGGTTCGTTTTCCCATATGTAATTGTAAACTCAGCGGGTGAGCAAGCACGTATAATGAAAGAACCAGAACCAGTAGCAGGGGCAAATCAATGGAAGTATACACTTCAATTAGTTAACCCTTCTACATCAGCAGTATTATCTACAGGTTACACTGTAGGAGACTTATGGGCGCAATTATATGCTCCTGTAGGAGTTGACTTCTCAAGAGGTAATGCTTCTAACTGGGAAACTCCAGGTTTAGTACGAAACAAAATTGGTACAGTAAGAAAATCTTATCACATGTCTGGTCACGCACGAGACTATGTTGTTGAGTTTGGATTACCTACTAAAGGAGGTAAAACAACTAAACTTTGGATGGATTATGAAGAATATCAACACATGCTTAACTTTAAAGAAGAGTGTGAGATGTTCTATTGGTATGGTCAAAAAACATACGGAAATGATGGTACTACCATGATGAAAGATGAAAATGGCCAACCAGTTATCGTTGGACCAGGATTACTAGAACAAATTGTTAATAAAGATTCTTATTCTACTATGACAGAGACTAAGATCAAAAATGTTATTGGCGATTTATTCTATGGTATGACTGATTCTCAACAAAAACAAGTTACGCTTTATACGGGTACTGGTGGTATGCGTGAATTTGATGAAGCCTTAAAAGGGCACTTCCAATCTACTTCTACAGGAGGTGGTAACTGGAAAGTGGGCGGTGAAAACCGATTCATCACAGGTTCAGGTAGATCACTTGGTATGACAGGGTACTTTACTTCTTATGAGCACATTGATGGACACACAGTAAATGTAGTTAAACTACCTTTATTTGATCATGGTCCTGTTGCTCAAGCTAGAGCTAAACACCCTACTACTGGATTCTCACTAGAATCATACAGAATGGTATTTGTTGATCAATCAAATTATGATGGTCAAGCAAACCTTCAAATGCTTTCTAAAAAAGGAAGAGAAATGATGAGATGGTGTGTTGCAGGTAGTGTAGTACCTAGAGGATTTGATTCTTCAAGTTCAAGAGCTTCTGATGTTGACGGCGCGTCTGTCCACATGTTAAAGACAGCTGGTATTGTACTTAAAAGATTCGATACTTCTTTAGATATTACGTGTACAGCGTCATAATATAGCATAAGGATACTTATGTTATTTCACGTTGCATCGTGAGTCTATATAAATTGGTTTTTAGTTAGGTTGTGGGGGTAATTCCCCACTTCCGCTAAAACCTTTAGATAGGAGAGTTATTCTTTCCACCCTATTAATTATTAACTATTAAAAAGAACTGAAATTATGGCAAGTAAAAAAGTCTATTTAAGGAGAAAAGGTATTGATAACTTTCTTCCTGAAGAAGTCCGAGCTGAAGCGGTTATGAAACTCAGCAGTGTTTTTGTAAACAGACAACCTTTAAAAGGATTTGATTATGAAGACGAAAAAAAATATCTAAAAGGAATATTAGATGTTGATCCAGCTAATCATGATTGGCCTAAATATGCAAAATTATTTTGGGCGGAATTAACAGTACCAGTTGGATTTGAAGGTGTTGAATTTGAAATTGGAAAAGATGATAAAGGAAACCCTTTGCAAATTATGGATTGGATAAAATATAATTTTGCAATAAGGCATCCTCACACAGCTTTAACAAAAGAAGAAATGGATTCAGATTATAGAAAACGTTTTTATATTCAAGATCCTTCAAAAGATGATATTAAAAGAAATCTTAAAATTCAATCTAAAAAAGATGCAGATAAAGAATTTATTAAGATTTCTTCTGATAAAAAGAAAATGTGTTGGGTACTTAGAATTTTATCTGATCTTAATCCAGATATTTTAAGTAGAGAGCAGTTAGAAAACTCTTTGTATGATATAAAAGAAAAAGATCATAAAAGATTTTTAAAAGTTGCAACAGATAAACATCTTGAAATGAAAGCAGAAGTTGAGGAATTAGTTTCCGCTGGAGTTTTAAGAAAAATTGGAAATCAAGTTATCTTTATTGATGAAGTATTAGGTGATACAGTGGATGACACAATAATTCATTTAAAAAATAAAAAGAATTCTGGTAAATTGACAATATTAAGAGCAAAACTTAAAGAGTTAACAGTTTAAATGACAATACAAGAAATGCATGATTCAGTAATGCAGGGCGTTGACAAGATTAACGCCCAAGTTGCTGACACCTTATTATCAAATGAAATAGATAGAGAACTTAATAAAGCTATCCAAAGATTTGTTAATACAAGATTTCAACAGAATAATAGATATGGACAGGGGTTTGAGGAATCTCAAAAAAGAAGAGATGATTTAAGAAGTTTGGTTACAGAAACTGTATATAATACAGATTTTAAAGAAGAGGTTAGAGGATCTACTCATCCAAATGGTGCTTTATATGCAGATAGCTTTTCTTTGCCAAATGATTATATGTATATGATTCATTCTATGGCAGGTATACAAAGAATGAATGATTGTTCAAAAATACCTTATATATTAGAAGATCAAGATTCAATTTATTATTTTGTTATTCCTGTTTCAGACTTTTTAGCTAACGGTGGTACAAATTGGATTGATTCATTGTGGATAGTTCCGGGAAACCAATTTGAATTGAATTGGGGAAATGAAGGCTTTGGTATGACTAATATATGGACAAACGAAGATTATCAGGGGGTGTCTTATAATAATAATGAGCAAGAAATTATTGATTCTGTCTTAGATACAGGATTCGGGATGGGACCTGGTTCAGTAACTTTTTATGAAAACTTTATTGGCCCTACACCTGGATTTGGAATAATAACTAGTATTAACAACCTTGTGTTTCCAGGATCTATAGTAATTGCTTTTACAAATACACTACTTGCAAATTCATTAGGAGTAGAAAATGTTAATGCAGACCCTTCTTTAGGAGATGTTCCTACTTTAGTTGGAAGATACAACAATGAAAATGTTGTAAGTACTCCAATTCAGTACCAACAAGATTTGGGACTAAAAAGAATCCCAAGTACTAAAGACTTTATAAGAGAGTCTTATGCATGCAGAATGGTTCAACATGATGATGTTTTTACAATGTCTAGTGATCCATTCAATAAAACAAAATACAGTAGTCCTCTTACTGTAATGAGAGGAAATATAATAGATATATATTCAGATGATGAATATATAACAGAGAAGTTAAGATTAACTTACTTAAGAAAACCTGCTACGGTTTCACAATATTTAAATGCTGGGTGTGATCTTCCAGAACACACTCATCAAGAGATTGTAACATTGGCAGTGTCTAGTATCTTGGAGGCTATTTCCGATCCGAGGTATCAAACTCATCAAATGGAGATGGGAAATATGGAATAATGTAAAATAAATATTAATTTTAAAATAATTTAAAATGAGACAATTATTAATTGGCGATGGTACTACAAGTGCTATTGCAAACGGTGTTGAAGCCGCTGGTGCCATTGGAATTGAGAAATTAAGTGAAACAGGACCTACAAATTTAGTTCCTGGAGATACTATATCGGATACTACACAAATTAGATTTGTACAAGGTACTGCTGATATGGACATCTACACTCCATGGATCACCGGAAAACAAATTCTTAGTTATGATGGAAAATCTTATACAGCTCAAGCTGCACAGGTTTCTACATTAACATGGTCAGCAGATGCTACTAATACTTCTGATATTGATGTAACAGTAAAAATCGTTGAAAGAAATACAATTGGAAATTCTGCAGAAATTAAATCTTATACAGTTACTACTAATACTACTGGTAGCAATATTATTGCTACACAAGCTTTAATTGGAGATAATTTCACAGAACTATTTTATAATGGTTATGATTTGGCTGGTAGTGCTTCTTTAAGTGCAACTAGTTCAGAGCAACTTCCTGATTGTGTAAAAACAGTTACTTGGAATGGATCTACTGTTATTACTTTAACAGGATGGGAAGCAGGTGAAACACACAGAAAAGGACATATTGTGGAATATCCAACAGCTTTTGATGTTTTTGTAGAACATGGTACTGCTGCCGCTGATGGTGGTACAGTAGCTGCAGCTACAGGAACAAGCCCTACTCCAGGATCTGGAGATGGAGCATTCATTAGAAATTTTGAAGAAAGTTTACAAGGTAGTGGAGCTGGATACTATAATAGAATTCATCTTCCTAAAGCTCCTAATAGTGGATCTTTATATGGAGTTCTTGCTAGTAATTATGATACTTACTCTATAGTATGTACTAAAGATGGTAGCACATCCCCACAGATAAAAGGTGTAGATAACTTAATTGAAATCTATATCGCAATGCCTGCTGGTGATGCAGATGGACTAATCTTTGAGGGTAAACTTAATCCGTGGATGAACTCTGCAGGATTTGGTTCGGTTAACTTATAATATTAATTTTTAAAAATAAAATAAAATGGCAAGAAATAATCATATGAACAATAAATTTCTAGCAGTTGCAGAATTTGATGTTACAAAGATGACTTTGCAATCAGACGACAGTACTGCAGGGTGGGATGGATCCGTTTTACCAGTAGGTAGTTATAGTGCTACTAATGGTAAATGTGTTATACCAGACGGAGCTTTAATGACTAAAGCATATTATGTAGTGCATACAACATTCTCGGATGATGATGCAACAGAAAATGCAGAAATAGAATTAGGATACACTGGTACTACAGATGCATTTGTATTAGAATTTGATATTCAAACTTCTGATGCAGACACAGGTATCGATATTTGGGATGCAGGTGCTCATGGTACAAAAGTTGGATTTCCAGCTTTAGGTGCTGACGGTGCTCACGATACTAATGCTGAAGTAGCTGCATTATATGCAGCAACTTGGATAAAACTTACGGCTGACAAAGAATTATTAATGACAGTAACTGATGACCAATTAGATGCTGGATTTATGACTCTTTACGTTGAATACGTACTTACTGGAGATTTATCATAATTCATTTAATAACAATATAGATTAAGGGGATCTACGGGTCCCCTATATCTATTTAATCTTTTAATTTATGGCAAGTGTAAACTTATCACTAACTTCAGATTGTAGATTATTAACTTATAAAATTACTGCACCAATACCAACAGTAGAAGGGGCTGAGTCTCAGGAAGAATTAGAAAATACTGAAAATGTAGTTGCAATTGAAATTTACAATAATGGAGTTTTAGTCTCTAATACAGATACAGCAATACTTAATTATGCTAATGGAGATGCATTTACTAATACAACAACTATATCTGTTCCTGATGTTATAGGAACAGATCCTGGTATAATTACAGTTTTAATACAAGATGCTGAAGGAGGCGCTACAAGTGCAGCTATTTTAAGTTCTTGTGAACTAGATTGTTGTTTAGCACAAAAAGTTTTAGATCTAACAAAATGCACAGATTGTGATTCAAAGTGTAGTGATCAATTAGTTATAAGTCAAAAGATATTTTTATATATGGAATCTATAAGAACTCTTTTAGGACAATTAGGAAATGATGTAACAATTAATCAAGGAATCATATCTCAAGCACTGGATACATATAATGCCGCAAAAGCATTATGCTCTGGTAGCTGTGGATGCAACTGTTAGAAATGGCTAAAACAAAAAATCTATCAACAAGTAAATCTAAATTAGATCCTAGGTGGGATAAATATTCTAGTGCAGCTACTATAGCTACATCAGGAGTATTTTCATCTAATATGCCTAAATTAGCACAAGGAGTAGTTTACCTTCAAAATAATAATAGGTTAATTGTAGATATTAGATATAAACATGATAAAGAGTATGATAGAATTGTTAATGTTATTGATAAATCAAAATCTAAAAAATTAACTATAGAATTTGGTAATGAGGGTAATATTACGTTAACGTATAAAAATTGGAATAAAAAACTTTCTTCTACCAAAGAATTAGTTTTAATATTTGCATCAGGTTATAGAAAAACTATAACTTTAAAAATACCTGGTACAAATTCTAAATTACAAAATTCTGTAGAGAGTGTAACTTCTATATTAACATCTTCTCCATATGAAAATATGTTATCTGTAGATGTTCAAGATGTTTTAAATAGCAGTAATCAATTATTAGTTGGAGTGTATCCAAAAGCAGATCCTTATAATGTGTTTAATTATAAAGGAGTGTTTGCTTATAATCTTCCATTTGCTTATTATATAAATTCAGATTCTCTTAATGAAGTATTTGTTAAAAATGGAATAACTTCTTCAAATAAAAATGTAGACAAAGGAATGTCTTCAAGAGGTGTAGGACATCTACACCCCGCACCAAAAGCTCAAGAGATACACTTTTTAAATGTGTCTTCATCTGGACAAGATATAATAAAAAATAATTTAGAATTAAATTCTGTAGCAAATTCTAACTCTTTTACGTACGGATTTGTGTATGGTGAAAATTTATATGATATTCCAGATGATGCTCCAGATTTCTATGTATGTATGGACGAAGGAGATTCTTCATATTATAGAACAACTAATCAAGATTGTGATGGTAATACGATATCAGAAAAATATTTAATTGGTACTAGTCCTGCTAGATTTTTAGACGGACAATGTTGCACACTTAATTGTGATGGGTTTTCTATTAAATTAATAAATACTACTTTAGCTAATGCAGATTGGGGAGCAAGCGAGGGAAAAATAAAAGCTATAGTTACAGGAGGTCAAGGAGATTGGACATATAAAGTTGAAAATAATACAACTGGAGTATCTACAACAGTTGCTACAGCAGAATCAGAATATGAATTTACAGGATTAGCTTTTGCAACTTCTAATGATAGTCCATACAAAGTAACAGTAACAGATTCTAATACCTGTAGTACAATAGCTTATATACATTTAAGTAAAAGTGTTAATGTAAACGATGGGTTATTACAAGGATGTACAGATTCTGGTGGTTTAAATTACGATTCAACTGCAGATGTAAACACAGGATGTTTATTTTGCTTAGCTGAAGGCCCTAGAGGAGAAAGTTATAAAAATTTAAGTTTTGGAATGAGTGCTGCTACAAGTAAAGCGTTAGGAGCAGAACTTATTGTAAATGAAAGTAGTAAAGTTACACATGCAACTGCAAGTGGAAATAGCGATGGAAAAATAAGTTTTAAAGGATCTATATTTCCTGCTGCATTACCTGAAATTGATAAAGATTCAGACGAAGCTTTTAGATTTAAATTATATTCTTTAGGATCAGGAGAAAATGCAAATAATAAAACTAAAGCGGAAATATTAGCTTTAAGTGCAACAACAACAGTAGCTAGTGTTCCAGATTTAGAGCATGAGTTTAGTAGTTTAGCTCCAGGATGGTATGCCATAAGTATAGAAGTTTTAAATCTTGGTACTTTAACAGAATGTGTAAGTGTTTATAGATTTGAGGTTAAGTATGGAGGATGTATGGACAAGTTAGCTGACAATTATGATAAAGATGCTACTTATGATAATGGAGGTTGTACTTATGTCTGTAACGAAGAAGTAGTAGGAATTATTACTGAAAGTCTTGAAAATAAGTGTTTAAAAACTGTTAGAGTAAATAGAAAAAAGAAGCACGAAAATATAACTTGGAAAATAGGAACAGAAACAAAATCTGGACCAGGTCCTCATTTAGCAAAACCAGGAGATTATGTACATGTATATATAGAGAATACAAAAACAAAATGTTCTAATACAGGAGAAGCTTTTATAAAAGAAGAAGATTGTACTCAATCAATGATTAAAAAAGCATACTCTAATAGCATATTAAATTCTGGAGGATGTACAGATAATACAGCTTTTAATTATAATTGTGATGCTATTTTTGATGACGGGACATGTATACCTGTTGTACAAGGATGTATGGATATGGAATCTCCAAGTTATAGTCCAACTGCAAATGTAGATGATGGATCATGTATAGAATATTTAGAAGGATGTCTTAATCCTCAAGCTTTAAATTACAATCCATTAGTTACTTTACATACTGAAGTATTATGTATGTATAGTGGAGTAAAATTACTAAATGTTATATCAGCTTTACCATGCCCATCAAGCCCTGGTACTTCTATTCCTATTTATGATGTAAACGCTAATTTGACGACTGTTGTTTTTAATATGGTATCAAGTACTTCAGTAGGAACAGGATCTACTCTTAAAGCATATAAACTTCCACATAATACTATTTTAGAACAAGGATTTTCTATTGATACATTAACATTTCCTTTAGAGGATAGTGGAATGGAACCTGATGCAACATGGAAGTTCACAGGACTTGATTCTCCTTTTTATTCTTCTCCTTTTGCTGGTATAGGTCCAGATTTTCTTCTTTGGGGAGGCGCACCAAATTACGAGCCTTATTTATTAGATACGGGCGGTGATGGTTTAGCTACAATTCAGCTTGATGGCACATATACTGCAAATAGTGGTTCTTTAGGATATGGAGCTTATATATTTGAATTAAAAGTAATAACAAATGGAAAAGTTTTTTACTCTAGAATATGGAGGCAATTGCCAAGTAATTGTCCAGCTATTCAAAGCGGGCAAGATTTAGACCCTGCTTCTAATTATGATGGGGGTGGGTCTAAACAAAAGGGATGTACAGATCCTAATGCAGATAATTATTTAGGTGTAAATAGTTTTACTCCTGATTTTTTACCTTTATTAGATTATCCATCACTTAATATTAATTATAATCCACAAGGATTAGAGACTTTTAATACAGGAAATCCTGAAGGGGCGGGTGCACAATTATGTAAATATAAATTAAATAAAATTTGTTTACCTCCAAGAATAGATTCTCAAATTGCATACTTAGAAAAATGTATAATGAATGGATCTGTAAATTGGTACAATAAAAATATAACAGGAGGAAAGGATTCTTGTGATGAATTAGCTTTATGGACAATGATATTTATAAAATATCTTGTATCTAGAAAAGGTTTAGATTGTATATTTAATTGTGCAGATTCTGGAACTCCAAATTATGAGCCTCAAACATGTGAAGAAAAATGGGTAGAAGGAGGAAGTAAAATGTGGAGACCTACTACTGATACATATATGTTAGGTGATACTTTTACCCCATTAAGTATAATTAAATATGATACGGTATTCCCTTGGATGGGAGATGAAATTCCAGGAGGATCTACGATATGGACTCTATTTAGTGACTGTTTTCAAAACTGTGGTAATCCTTATGGTAACGGATCTGAAAACTTTAGACTATGTAAAGATGATAAAGTTTTTAGTGATAAGACAAATTATTTAGATGCATTTTTTAAATTTGCAACTAACTACTGTAGGTCATGTCAACCTTGTTCTTTTTTACCAGGAAATGAACCAACTGTTTTATACAATACTGATTCATTTACATATAGCACTGAAACAGATGGCACATTAACAATTGGAGGAATAAATTTAGAAATGGATGGGGAAGAAATAGAAGGAGAAGAAGGCGGTGGTGATACGCCTCCACCACCACCACCACCAACACCTCCAGTGAAATAAAATGTTACTATATACAAATAGTAAATTAGAGGTACGCAAATCTACTATACATGGGTATGGAGTTTTTGCAAAAGAAGACATAAAAAAAGGAGAACTATTAGAAGAATGTCATTATATACAATTTAAAGATAAAAATGGTATTGATGATAATTTTTTAGAATATGCATTTTCTTGGCCTAAACGTGATAGACACGATTTGAAAGGAAAATATAAATATGCAACTATACCGCTTGGATATGCTTGTATTTATAACAGTTCATTAAGTAGTAATGATAATAATGCAGACTGGGAGACTGATATTAAAAATAATTTGTTTATATTTACAGCGGTAAAAGATATTCCTGCAAATACAGAGATATTAACATATTATGGAAATGCATATTGGAGCAAAAGAAATAATAATATAAAATAAAAATAAAATGGCAGAAATAACTTCATTAACTTCGGTTTTGAAATCAAATATAGGTCTAACTGACTATTTTGTAGTAGCAAATTCTAGCACAAAGAAAGCCAGAAAATTAGCAGTGCAATCGTTATTTCCTACCTTAGTAACAAAGGGAACAGGAGGAGAGTCATTGTGGTCTACGTTAACAAATCAAAATCAAATTAATTTAAAAGGAATAAAGTCTGGAGATACAGACTTATTAACTGTAGTAACCACAGATGATAATATAGTACTAACAGTTTTAGAAGCTGGTATAGATTTAAGTTTATGTAATAATACTACCTCTGGATTTTTAAGTAGTGTAGATTTATCTACAGCTACTAGTACTTTATCAGCAAGTAACGGTGGGACAGGATTAACTTCAGTTGTTAAAGGTTCTGTATTATACGCAAATGATGCAAATTCTATATCTACAACAACTTTAGCGTCAAATGGTCAAATACTTATAGGTAATGGCACAACAGGATACCCACAAGCAGGAACTATAGAAAGTTCAGATTCTTCTATAACAATAACAAATTCTGCTGGAGGAATAGATTTAAAAACAGCATCTACTAGTTCATTATCTAGTACATTAGATTGCTCAACATATAATATAAATCTAAATGATAGTTCAGGAGATAGCTTTTTAAGTGGTGATGGAACAGCAGAAGGTGTGCATGTAGATGCTAGTGGATATGTATTTGTTGGGGATAATACTCCAACAGTTCCTAGTTTGGATTCAGCATTAACAATTGGAGGAAATGCGGGTACAGCTATTTCAATAGGAAATACAAATAATTATAAAGCACAAAAAATAAAATTTACAAATGCTGCAGCAACTAATGCAGGATTAGCAGGAACAGTAGAAGGAGCGGACGGGTCTGGAACGAACCAAGCTGGTGGAGATCTTACAATAGAGCCAGGGGCTAGTACAGGAAATGCTACGGGTGGAGCATTAAACATAAGAGGTGGGGATAAAGGAGATGTTAGTGGAACAGGTGGTTCTATTAATATTCAAACATTTGCTGCTGTTGATACTGCAAGAACAGCTGCAACTTTTGCGGCTGCTGGTACATCTACATTTAACTATAGTATGACATTGGGAAGTAGTGCAGATCTAATTATGGGTTCTGGAGCTATTAAGCCGGGATCAGGAGGTATGTATAGACCTACTCCTGTTGTATTAGCTGACGATAGTGTTACATTAACCTCTGCAACCAATGGTGGTAGAACTAATGTGATACCAGATGTAACTAGTAATAGAACTTATACTCTTACTGACGCTGCGGCAGGGGGAGAATATTACCACTTTATATATGGTGGAGCAGCAGCTGATGCACAAAATGTAATAATAAAAACGCATACTACAGCTGATAGTGTATATTTTAAAGGAGCAGTTACTCATCTAGACCAATCAGCTGACGAAAATTGTGAGGCAGCATTTTCAGATGGTAACTCAAATGATATACTAACAATCACTACTCCTAGAGTAATAGATTTACACTTTTTAGCTTTGGATGCAAATGTTTGGTATGTATGGGGACATGTATGTTCTGCTACAGCACCAGCATTTAGTGACTCATAAAAGTAATTATTAACTAAACTAAACTAAATTTATATAAAAATGGCAACAATAAAACTAGATACAACGTGTGGAGAATTAGTAGATTTAATGAATGGACATTTTAACGTACAAGATGTACCAGGTAAAGAATTTGCTTTAATAATCTCTAGAAATATGAATAAACTTCAAGAAGTTTTATCTCATATTGAACAAGAAGGAAGGCCTTCAGAAGAATTTGTGAAATTTGCACAAGATATGCAAAGATTACAACAGGCAAATAATAAGGAAGCATTAGAAAAAATGGAGAAAGATAATTCAGATCTTATAGCGGCAAGAAAGCTTCAAATGGAAAAGGTACAAAATATGCTAAAAAAAGATGCAAAAGCAGAATTAGAGGCAATACCAAAAGACCTTCTTCCTTCTGATACTACAGCAAAACAAATTAATAATTTAGAAAAAATAATAATATAATATGGCAAATAGAACAGAAGCAGATCGATATCTTGCTAATTTAGGTGAGATACGTGCTAATTCAGACGCATCTTTAAATCCAGTAGTTACTCATATAAATGATGTTGTAAGACATACAGGTCCTTTTTATGCAATAACAGCATTAGAAGGAGATACTTCAATTGATGTTAGTGAATGTACTACGGGTATAAAGGAAAGTGATGGTAG
>Ga0209232_1000671_pt1 | contig 20138 bp, 35 predicted proteins | sample ETNvirenome_2_60_FD_184066 | JGI IMG/M metagenome (GOLD analysis project Ga0209232, IMG submission 184066) | Marine viral communities from the Pacific Ocean - ETNP_2_60 (SPAdes) (version 2) | ecosystem: Environmental > Aquatic > Marine > Oceanic | place: Pacific Ocean | collected 2013-06-22
CTAACGTTATGGCTCCTGGAGATACGCTAAAACAGTATTTAAAGGTATACAACACCCTTGTAAAAAGAAAAGTAAAAAGTTTTGATAGTCATAAAGAAGCACAAATAAAACTATATAATTTAGGTTATAAAAAAGCGGTATGTATGGAGGACACCGATATGAAAAATATATTTCAAACTAAAAAGGTAGATATACCTAAACCTAATAACCACTGTAAAACTGTCCGTGGTCGTGACCCTTGGGAAACTGACTGGTTAGTAGAACTCACTGACAAAAACCCACTGAGTCAAAAGATAAAAAACAGACTCAGTAATTATAAGGATGTTAATAAAGGCACCCCAAGTATAGCTAACATATTAAAGTTTACTGAACTAGATATCAATGATATTAAGTATGACAAAAAACTAGGATATATTAAATTATACAGACTTAATGAAGGTAAAAAAGTTTACAAGTAAAGTATACATATTAATAGAAACTAGGTATAGTAAAGTATATGGTAAGTAATAAAAACGTAGATCCTAAGTGGAAAGAAAAACGTATAAAAAAGATAAACTCTAAAGGTTTAAAGTGTGATGACTCACACCCAGACTTTGATGAGGTGCAAGCTATATACACTAGTAGAGCTAGAAACTATAGACAATTTATAGAGGAGTTTTTTAAAGATGCATAAATTAGAAACAGATATACCTTTACCAGAAAAACATTTAAACAATAACAAATACGATTTTCATTTATTAAAAGAGAGCGGTCATAGTATTGGTTACCCTGTAGAAGACGCGTTAGATATACAAAGAATACGTATAGCTTTGAGCAGATACGCTAGTAGACACGATTTTGAGTACACTACTAGAATAGAAGACAGTGACGATGAACGTAAGTTAAGAGTATGGAGACTATAGAAAATACAGATAATACTAAATGTGTACGCTGTAAGGGTAAGATAGGCTACAGGTACAGAAAAGAAGGTATAGTTGTTTGTGAAAAATGCAACCCAAATAAAAGTCCGTATCAAGTAGGTAAAGCTAAAGTATCAGATGACGGTAAAATATACGAAGGATTACGTAAACAATTTTTAGGAGCACACCTAGATGATATTAATATTATTGACCGTAGTAACGATTATTATATTGACGATACAATACTTAATTTAGCAGAAGAGTTTGAAGAACGTGATAAAGAAGCTAGACGTCAACATGAGAATAAAAGAGTTTACGACGCTTTAGTAACTATGCATGAATCTATAAAAGAAAATAAAGGTGAGTACAGTAGCACACAAAGATATCACAGGCTTAAAGAAATACCTGAAAACTTGAGGGATACCGCAGGTAAGTTTATGCTAAGTATGAAGGGTTGGGGATGGCAAAAAAGAAACTAACTCCCCGCCAAGAAAAATACGCACAAAACGTGGCTAAGGGCATGAGCAAAAAAGACGCAGCACAAAAAGCAGGTTATAGCGAAAAGAATGCAGCTAGAGCGGGCAGTATGCTCGACAGTAAAGCCAACCCTTTAGTAAGCCAACGTATACAAGCCTTACAGAAAAAAGCAGCCAAAAAAGTAGAACTTGATTTATCTACTCACCTTACAGATTTAAAAGACATACGTGAGGGAGCTATGCGTAATGGTGCGTGGTCTGCTGCGGTTACTGCAGAAGTAGCTAGAGGTAAAGCAGCAGGACTATACATCAACCGTAGTGAGCTAGTAGTAAATAAAGTAGAGACTATGGATAAAGAACAAATACTAGACCGTTTAAAAGAGTTATACTACGAAACTGGCGGTATACTGCCTATGGGCACAATTATAGAAGGGGAAGCAGATGACGGAGAAACCTAAAGAAATATTTGAAACACCATACATACTTAAAAACACTATGTTAGGTATTAAAGGTGAGTGGATGCTTGATAAAACTACGTGGACTTTAGTGCAGAGTAGTTTAAAAGAAATAAAAGAATTTATAGTAAATGACGGTAAGTATGACCTAGAAACTGACCTTACGGACTACCCTAAAGAGTTAGTAAAGGATGTTTATAGTGTGCCTTTATTTACTAAAGAGTTCTGTGAGATGATGGTTGATGAAATAAAAAATATGCAAGACTCATATAACCTTGACTTTGAAGCTAATGAAACAGAGGATTATTACCGTCAAATACCAGAAATAACCTTAGCTGATAATGTTCCTGTTTTACACGATGTCCTTTGGTCCGTGGCACAGAACGTTCTCAACCCTGTGTTTTTCGCCGTGTGGCAGCGATACTGCTCTCGGGTAGGAAGCATACAACTTGCTAACTACAACCCTACTGAAAAAGAGAAGGGTGCTTGGCATCACGATCAGTCTGCAGATATATCGGTTGTCGTGCCGTTAAACACTGGTGATTACACAGGGGGAGGAACAGAGTTTTATAATAGAGGAGTGGTTGACCCTTTACCTAATGGTAGTGCTTTATTTTTCCCTAGCTTTACACACATGCATCGAGGACAGGTGGTACAAGAAGGCGATAGATACTTACTGGTATTTTGGTTACTAGGAAGTTACGATTAAGCTTTACATCTTTATACAATTTAACTAACCTATAACTAGGTTATAAATAACCCGCTCTTTTATTTATTAGCAATAGAAGGTAATATATTCATATGGCTTTAACCTTATTATTCAGCAACGGTAAAAAACTCAAAAAACCTATAACCAAAGAAAAGACAAAGACATGGTATGTCCCGTATACAACTATAGAAGTTGAGATGCACAAGATAGAAGCGGATACGTATCAAGAAGCTATTAATAAAGCAACTCTACGTAACCGTAAAGGCAAGGTAAAGACATACACACTACAAGAAACACACTCAACCGACGCTTTTTTAACTCCGCACGTTAAAGAGCCTAATGAATTATTCAGTAGGTTTATTCATATGTTTAACGTCACGGTTGAAGATTTTGATAATACCTAGTGATCATACTTGACGTTTAATATACTTTACTTATACTTAATTTATTACGGAGGACTAAGTATGAATGAAGATATTAATAAGTCTATAGCTACTTTAGAAAAAGCTGTACAATATTATATTAATAATAACGACGACGCCCTAGAGTGTAACTCACTTTACGGTAGTTTTGTTATGGTTAAACTAGCTTTAGAGCAGTTTACTTTACTAGATACACTGAGTAAAACTACTAATGAGTAAGTGTAAGTTATGTAAAGAGGACATGCCTAAGGGTAGAGCGGAGCTAGGTTATATAACCTGCTTAGAATGTGGTGAGATGGCTGCACAAATACTCGCTAGTAAGCGTAGAAAACAAGTAGCCCCAGCCTATAATAAAGGTGCTTACCAATTTATAACTGTTAATGATTTAGAAACTATAGGGAGGTAGTATGAGCACTGATTGTAAACACGAGAACATAGCTAACAGCTATAAAATAACCAAAGACGGAGTATTAGTTAGCGTATTAGAGTGTGAAGATTGCGGTAAACGTGAAACAGAAATAAATGATACCGAACTAAGTAACGTCCCCGAACATCTACGGGGTTATTCAAAAGAAACGTTGTTCACTCTAAATAAAATATTTAATCGTTAAGAGTATGGTTTACATCAAACCGCACCTTACCTATTATTTAATAGTTAGTTAATTTATATACAGGGTAATACCCAGGAGGAAAAAATTATGTCTAACGATAACGGATATGTTAATAAACAAAACCCTAACAGGGGTAAAGTATTAGACGCACTCGACGATATGTTTGACTACTTACAAGTAAGGCTAAACGACCTTGAGGGGCGTATTAATAGTATATCAACGGCTACCCACGTTGACTTTAATATTAATGACTACGTGCACAAGGAAGAGTTAGTTGAGACCTTAGAGCATTTTAGGGATAACCTATATATTGACTCTTACGACGTTACTATTGAAGCTAACCTTGACGGTGATATGCCCGTAAGGAGTGACGGTATTGACCGTGTTGACCTTGACGCTATGACCGAGAAGCGTCAAAACCCACCCGTAGAATTACCAGAAGGTGATGACGATGAGTGATAAAAAGTGTATTAAAGTTGCGTTAGTTGACCCGTTTGAGCAGGAGGTAGTTTATAAAACTATACCTACTAACTCTCACGGGTCGATATTAGGCGGAGTTAAACTAGAAATCGATTGTAGTTTAATTGATATAGTTACCTTGAGTGACAAGCATATGGCTATAGTAGATGACGAAGGTTTATACCGAGAGGACACTAGGTATAGTTTATTACCTGTGTATCCTCAACCGTTGGCGGGTAAGGTTGTAGTTTGTAACTATGACGATGAAGGTAATACTACGGATATCGATGATGATATGTATGACGAGCTAGATAGCTACACTAAGTTTATGCATAAAGAGTTTAGCGTAGAGCCTAGATTTGAGTTTATGCCGTTGCCTACGGGTAAGGAGATAAACTAATGTCTACACGAGCGGTTTACACGTTTCATTCTGTAGCTTCCCCTGAGGGAGCTACGGATAGCAACCCTATAAGTATATATAAGCACCATGACGGTTATCCGTCGGGTGCTTTAAGTTTTTTACTCAACGCGTCATTATATTGTAGTGACGAGGTTAAGTTTACCACGTGCTCTTACGTTGATACTAACTCTTATCTTGATGATGAAGTAGAACCTATTACCGTAGCCAGTGTGCGTGACCAGTTTGTATTAGGGTTTATGATGGACCGAGCTAACGCAGGGCATAAATACTTTACTGCGTCGCCCGAGGTACACGGTGATATAGAATACGCCTACAATATTTACGTAGAGGATTTTAATAAAGCTAAAGAGCCTAACTACAACCCAGTAGTAGAGATTATGTCTGTGTATACTGGGGTGAGTGATAATTATCAACAAAACCATAAGTATGAGTTAGTGGCTAAAGACACTCTTGATAAACTATACGCAGATTTAATAAACGGTAAGGACTATGAAACAGGATAATTTATACTACCGTGACTCTACCATAACGGACATAGTAAAGTGGGCAGAAGACCGAGGTCTTTTGTCCGCCAAAGACAATGAAGCTAAGAGTGCACAGTTAATAAAACTTACTGAAGAAGTAGGTGAGTTAGCTAGAGCGTTTAGTAAAAAAGACAGGTGGGAATTAGTAGATTCGATAGGGGATTGTATGGTTGTGTTGATAGTTATTGCCTATCAGCACGACCTTACGCTTGAAGAGTGTTTAAGTAAAGCCTACGAAGAAATAAAAGACCGTAAAGGCGTTCTAAAAGATGGTTACTTCATTAAGGAGTAACCGCCCCATGCCCTTTGACTAGGGCTATTATAATACTAGGTTATTTAATAAAAGGAGGAACCTAATGAGTGAATTACAAAATAAATTTAATTGGCAGGATGACCGTGCTACGGACGACGCCTACTATATATCCGATACCTTAAACAACTATATGGATGAGTTTAAAGAGTTGGGAGCTATTAACGGTATAGGCATATGGGTATACGAGGATAAAACCTACACTTATGTAGCCCATTATTTTTACGATGATACAGCTAAGTCTGACTTTCGACATTCTGCTAACTTATACAGGATTGAAAAAGATGAACAGATAAGGGGGTTAGTGTAATGAAAAGTTATAAAGATTATCAACCTACGCTGGAGTGTGATACTTGTGGCTATACGCTACATGGTGATATGCCACAAATAGTTATGACTTGTGAAGATTGCATACAGGAAAAAGAAATGTTTGAAAATATGAATACCGAAGAAAGATTAGAAGAAGTTGTCCATTGGGTGATTGAGGATTTATGGGAGGAATTAACTCAAAGCAGTAGGTTAAGAGTTATAAGACAATTAAAATTTATGGGTTATCCCGTTGAAGATTTAGAAGGGGTAAAAGATGAGGATTATCCTGACCAAGTTGACCCTGCTGATGAAGACCATATTTATTTTAATGCTGACCCAGGTGAAAAACCTAAGTAAAGCTGTTACTTATATATTGGCTGTGGAAAAAAAGTTTTCTAAAACTGTAAAAGTTTTCTATTTAGCTAATAAGCCAATAGTCACGGAGCTGTAAAGCTCTAGTCTAGTCCTTTTATCGTGGCTATTGGCTACCCTATTACCGACCTATTGCCTATTTGAAGACAATAACTTATTGATGGGTAATTATTGGTAACACCAAACATAAAACATGTAGCAGGTTTGGTAATAGAATAAACCGAATAACAGTTCTCTATATAGGCAGAACTGAGAAAACCTAAGGACACGCACCACGAACCAAAATATATGGACCACGGACCAAAGACACCGATCAAAGACAAAGACATCATGATCGTGATCCAAAGACAATAGCCAATAGCCCATGGACCAAAGACAAAGACACAAAGACATTACGATCGTGATCATGATCTGTGGCTCATGGTCCTTGTAACCCCGCTGTAAAAATAAAAGGACTTTTTACTATATACCCCTTTACTTTTACTATACTATCCGTTAATATAATAAGGTATTTTATATTTATTTAGCCCTTAGGGCAGGAGGTAAAAATGTCAAATACTAAAACTAAATCTAACGCTACCGTTAATGCTAACCCTAACCCAGCCGTGCTTACGGTTGACGTTAGTAAAGCTAGAGTTGAGGGAGCTAACTTTAACCAGACCCGCCTTAAAAAAGCGAGTAAGGCTAAAACCCGTAATGACTTAGTAGAAATTTATACTACCCTTTTTGGTAGTAATAATTACCGTAGCCATTTAAACTACGATATTAAAAAGGGAGCTATAGTACTAGAGAGCTAGTACTACCCTGAGCCAACTAGGGGGCTTGCGCCCCCTTTTTTATACCCGAAAAAGTTAGTAAGTACTTACTTACGCGTCGCACTGCGTGCGACACATCGGCGTCGCCTACGGCGACGCACAGAGACCCAGGTTTACTTTAATTTTACTTTAGGACAAAGACACAGCGACCGTGCACCAAGGACAACTGGACGACCTGCCGAGTCCTCGCTTCGCTCGGACACAGACGACAGACAGATCAACCCCCCACCCCCCTTAATACGGCTAACGTATATAAGTAGCCGTAGCTAAGATTTTCAGACTCATTTACTATAAAAATTATCTTTTGAACTAAAACGCTATACCCTAAATTTTTTGCAAAATTTTTTTATAATATTGAGATGTCTAAACGACTAACTAAATACTTTGAATCTATAAAAGAAGTTTGCCCTTATTCAGCCCCTTCTTATAAAAACGGTAAACTATTAGTATTTGACTACGACCCACAGTTAGTAGACGAATATTATCAAGTAATAGAACAGTATGACGCTATTATGTTTGAATGTCCCTCCTCGACGTCTCGCGACTCACTATTAACCATACTCGAAGACTTAGAAGACGAACGCCCTAACGCTATGTGGTTTTGGTCACACCCCATAGAAAAACATAACAGCACTCCTAAACCTTGTATAATTATGCAGAACAAAGTAAACTTGAAGAAGGCACGTAAGGAGTTTTTTAGTAAAATCAAAGATGATAGAGAATCTACTAAATAGTTTAGCTAAATATCAAAGCGAAGAAGAGTATAAAAACATGCTCGAGGATATGAGTAAGGCACCAGCTGGATTTTTTCCATCTGAGTCTGTCGCGTCGCCCCGTGACCCTGGACCTACTGAAAAGCTACAAACTTACTTAACTGATTTATTAGGTAATAAATATTCAGCTAAAGGTCTAACCGATGTTTTAAGTTTTGCCCCAATTAGTGGTAATATACTAGGTTACTTAGAAGGTAAAGAACTAGAAAAACAAGGTAACGTAGGTTTAGGTAGTTTAATACAGGCTGCCTCAGTTGCTATTCCTGGTGGTGCTAAAATACCTAAACCTAAAGTAAAACCTAAAATAGAACCGTTACCTAAAATAACGCCCACTAAAGTGGAAACCACTAATACTAACCCAGACTTTGGTGATCTAGAACTAGATGGGTTTGAAGTAGTCGGCGGGTTACCCAAGTCTAGTAGAACTAACTTTACCAGTAACGCTGAAGCCAGATTGGCTACTAACCTTACTTTCCCTAAAGCTAATAAAAAATATAACGTTGAAGATTTAATAAAAAACACTATAGCTACCGCTCCTCCTAGTTTACGTAACAGTATCACTGAACAGTTTGATGACTTTGTTTCATCTAGTTTACGTAATAAAAAAGCCACGAAACAAGAACTATTAGACGATATGGGTAAAAATACGCCTGTGTTTAAAGAAAACTACATGAACGACCCCGACGCTTTAGTTAGGGATGCTACGAACATGCACCATGGAAAGCATATGCCTAATATTCCTGGAACTAATAGTTTCCCTGAATCATTATTTGAAGCTTCACTTTTAAATAAACCTACTTCAGTAATAGAAAAGTCTTTTTCTTTTAGCCACCCTAAGTACTCTACTCTCAGTAACCCCATACACCCTGAAGTAGGTCTGGGTTCAGTAAACATAACCCCTAACGCAGGCAATATACTTAGGGATAACCCAAGTTTAGCTAATACTCAAAACCGTGTTTTCCATTCAAGGGGAGCTATTTACGATGATGTAGGTGAAGAAGGAGAAAAAGTTTTTATAGCTGGTGAAGGACAGTCAGGCGTTTACGGTAGAAACAATACGGTAAAAAGTGCTGAGGAGTACGCTAGTAGAAAAGGACGTTTTAGTCTTACAGAATCAGAAGAGCTTAGAGAAGGTCCGTTATCAGCTATACTTAATAGTGCAGACTCAGCTCAACCTACTTATATAGGTGAGTATGAATTAACTCCGTTTTTACGTAGACCCGAATTTAAAGATACTGTTAAAGATTTAACTAAAACTAGAGCTGATGAACTTAAAAATATACAAGAAGCTGAAGCTTTAGGTGCAGGGTTTAGAGGCGGTATGAAAGAGGTTGAAGGTATAAAAACTAAATACAGTAGACTCTTTATAGAAGCTACTGAAGGAGTTGACCCGCCTCCTAGTTTTACTCAAGTTGAAAATAAAATAAATGCAGCTGACAATAGAATATTAGATCAATACTACCGTGTCTCAGATTTAGAAAACCAAATACAGTTTAGAACTATAGAAATAAACCGTAGTTATAACGATTTAATAAAACCTTTATTAAAAGGTGGGGATCAAGTAGCTGAAGGTAAACTACCTTTAGTTAAAGAATGGTTTCCGTTACACATGAAAACCAGCATGAACGAAGCTATAGAACAAGGGGCTGACTCTATATATTTCCCCGTTAATAGTTACGCAGTAGCTAAACAAACTGGTCAACCTTTACGACCTGAAAGAATACGTGAGTTTAAATACAGAACGGATAGTTTTGAAGAAGCAGAGAGCCAAATGCTCCCTTACATGCCAGGAGAAACAGCTAAAAGTTTAGGGCGTTTTTACTATAACGAAACTAAAAGAGGCTTAAAACGTATAGAAGCTGAATACAATATAAAACTAAACGCTAAAACTATAAACGACGACAATAATAATGAATTTATAAAAGTAGCCTTAACCCCAGAAATAAAAGACGCACTCAAAAGAATACTATACAACCGTGGGGGGTTAGTAAGTATGATGCCGTTAAGATATGGAATATGATTTAAGCGATCTCCCCGAAGACGTACTAAAAGAACACCTAGAACTAACTGAACGTTTAAAAGAAATACAAGACGTTGAAAACAGTAAAGATAATTTTTTAAACTTTGTTAAGAGTCAGTGGCCACAGTTTATTAGCGGTGCCCATCATAAAAAGATGGCGGAAGCGTTTGACCGTATAGCTAAAGGTAAAATAAAACGGTTAATAATTAACATGCCTCCGCGTCATACTAAGAGTGAGTTCGCTAGTCATTACTTCCCCGCTTACTTAGTAGGACGTAACCCTAGTTTAAAAATACTACAAGCCACCCACACCGCAGACTTAGCAGTAAAGTTCGGGCGTAAAATTAGGGACTTGATGTTGACGGAAGACTTTCAAAGAGTATTCCCTGACGTACTAATAAACCCAGACTCAAAAGCAGCAGGTAAATGGGAGACGCAAGATAAAAGTAACCCTAAGTTAAAAGGTGAGTATTATGCTGCGGGTGTCGGGGGTGCGTTAGCTGGTAGAGGAGCGGACTTATTTATTATTGACGACCCACACTCTGAACAAGACGCTATGAATCCTAAAAGTATGGAAGATACTTACGATTGGTATACTAGTGGACCCCGCCAACGTTTACAGCCAGGAGGAGCCATAGTAATAGTTATGACTCGTTGGAACGTTAATGACCTTACGGGTAGGTTACTTAAAGATGCTGCCCGTGATCCTAAAGCTGACCAGTGGGAAGTTATAGAACTACCCGCTATATTACCTAGCGGTAAAGCCTTGTGGCCAGAGTACTGGAATATTGATGAACTAGAAAGCGTAAAAGCTAGTTTACGTGGTGGACCTAAATGGCACGCTCAATACATGCAGAATCCTACGTCCGAGGAAGGTGCTTTAATAAAACGTGAATGGTGGATGACTTGGGAAAGAGACAGACCACCGCCTTGTGAATATTTAATACAAAGTTACGATACCGCTTTTTTAAAAAGTTCAATGGCTGATTATTCAGCTATTACTACTTGGGGAGTTTTTTACCCAGAAGGTCAAATAGGTGATGAGTTTTACGACGGCACAGTACCACACATCATACTACTAGATTGTATTAAAGGTAGGTATAGCTTTCCTGAACTTAAAGCCGTAGCCTATGAACAATACAGTGAGTGGGAACCTGACGTAGTTATAATAGAAAGTAAGGCTACTGGTATACCGCTCACCCAAGAACTACGTAACTTAGGTATACCCGTACAAAACTTTACACCTAGTAAAGGTAACGATAAAGTAGCTAGAGTTAATGCCAGTACCCCACTATTTGAGTCAGGTATGGTTTGGGCACCTGATACTAAGTTCGCTTACGATATTATAGAAGAGTGTGCTGCTTTTCCTGCGGGTGATCATGATGACTTAGTAGACTCAACAACTCAAGCGTTACTACGTTTTAGGCAAGGTGGTTTTGTAAAACTGCCTAGTGATTACGAAGAAGACGATATATACTATAAAAGAAAAATAAGTTATTATTAAAAAATGGCTATTGAAAAAACTCCAGTAAATATGCAGAACGGTGGTGAACCACCAGTAGAAGAGCAAGGTATATCAGTAGAACTACCAGAAGAAATGAATATACAAGGCGACCTTACTACCGCCTTTGAAATAAATCCAGACGGTTCAGTTAATCCAGTGATGGAAGAGATGAATATGTTAATGACTGAACATCAAATGAACTTAGCCGAAGTTTTAGACGAAGCTACTCTCAACACTTTAAGCACTGAGTTACTTTCAGCGTACGATGATGATAAAAGTTCTAGACAAGACTGGCTAGATACCTTTACTAAGGGTTTAGATCTACTAGGTATAAAAACAGAAGAAAGAGAAGAACCATTCCCAGGAGCGACAGGTGTGCACCACCCGTTATTAAGTGAAGCCGTAACTCAGTTTCAAGCTCAAGCCTATAAAGAATTACTGCCCGCTGGTGGACCAGTAAAAACTAGGATTATGGGTAACGAAACATCAGACATACAAGCACAAAATCAAAGAGTAAAAGAATTTATGAACTATCAAATAACTGAGGTCATGACTGAATATGACCCAGAGATGGATAGTTTACTATTTTACCTACCTTTAGCAGGTAGTGCTTTTAAAAAAGTATATTACGATAACCTACTGGGTCGTCCAACTAGCCGTTTAGTAAAAGCCGAAGACTTAGTAGTATCATACGAAACGACAGACCTTGAATCTTCCCCTAGATTTGTGCATGTAATTAGTATGACAGGCAATGATTTGAAAAAATCTCAGCTAAACGGCACCTACATAGACACAAAACTAGTTGAACCTAGTGCTGATATTGAGTATAACGAGGCTAAAGAGAAGATGGATGAGCTACAAGGCATGTCTCCATCAATAAATGACTACGATGAATACACTATTTTAGAGTTTCATGTTGATTTAGAGCTAGAAGGCATTGATAATTACGGTTTTGGTGTGCCTTATGTGGTAACTATACTTGAAGATGAGAGTAAAATACTCTCAATTAGGCGTAATTGGGACGAAAATGACCCATTATTCCGTAAAAAAGAGTATTTTGTACACTATAAGTTCCTTCCAGGACTAGGTTTTTACGGTTTTGGGCTAATCCACATGATAGGAGGACTAACTAAGTCCGCTACTTCTATTTTACGTCAGTTAGTAGACGCTGGAACGCTTAGTAATCTACCCGCAGGGTTTAAAGCTAGGGGTATGAGAGTGCAAGGCGAAGATGAACCGTTACGTCCAGGAGAATTTAGGGATGTTGACGTTCCAGGAGGCGTAATACGTGACGCTTTAATGCCTTTACCCTATAAAGAGCCTAGTAGTGTGTTAAGTCAGCTATTAGGTATATTAATTGACTCAGGTAGAAGGTTTGCTAGTATAGCAGACATGCAAGTAGGTGATATAGGCAGTCAACAACTACCCGTAGGCACTACAGTAGCTATGTTAGAGCGGGGTACTAAAGTGATGTCCGCTATACATAAACGTTTACACTACGCACAAAAGAAAGAGTTTAGGTTACTAGCGGGTATATTTAGTAAAAGCTTACCGCCTGTATATCCTTATGATGTTCCAGGAGCTAGTAGAGAAATAAAAGCTCTAGACTTTGACGATAGAATAGATATACTACCCGTAAGTGACCCTAACATATTTAGTATGGCTCAAAGAGTTATGTTAGCCCAACAAGAACTACAGATGGCACAAGCAGCACCAGATATACATGATTTACGTGAGGCTTATAAACGTATGTACGAAGCCCTAGAGGTAAAAAATATAGAACTTATATTACCGCCACCAGCTCAAGTACCGCCCCGTGACCCCATAAGTGAACAACAAGCAGCATTAACTAACCAACCTATTAAGGCTTTTGAGTTCCAGAACCATCAAGCATATATAGCAGCACATACAGCATTTTTACAGAACCCACAGATGCAACAGAATCAAGGTGCTGCGATGATGATACAAGCTAATATACAAGAACATCAAGCTATGATGTATAAACAACAAATAGAACAAGTTATAGGTCAACCGTTACCTGATATGCAGAGCGGACCGTTACCGCCAGAAGTTATGAATGAGATAGCTAGTGCTGCAGCTCAAGCTACTCAGGTAGTAACAGGTCAAGCACAAGCCTTAGCTAATGCACAACAGATGGAACAAGTTGACCCTATAGTAAAACTCAAGGAAGCTGAAATACAACAAAGAGCACAAAGAGATTCACTTAGGGCTCAAGTTGATGCTGAGAGAATAAAATCAAATGAAGCGATAGCTGAAATGAAAATAGCTCAACAGCGTGAGGCAGCTGAAATGAAGGAAGAGGGTAGTATTCGTAAGGAATATTATGATAGACTAAAAGAAGTCAGAGAATCTGACACATTAACTAAAGGAGAATAAAATGCCAGGAAGAATGATGAAACAAGGTAGAAACCGTGGATCTATGATGAAAAAGAAACGTGGTGGTTCTACTATGATGAAAAAGAAACGTGGTGGTTCTACTATGATGAAAAAGAAACGTGGTGGTGCTACTAAGAAAAGGAAAAGGAAATAACATGCCAGGAAATAGAGCAAGTATGATGCGCCAGTTATTGGGGCACGGTGGTGAGTCTGGTATGCCTGCGGGTAATGCTAACCGTAGAAGAGTTATGTGTATGGACATGGGTGGCATGGCTGACAAAACGATGAAAAATAAAAAGGTGAAAAAGTGAAGGAAGTAAAAGTACCTAAAGCTAATAGAATAGATTTATCTAAACCCGTTACTTACGGTGAACTTTTAAATAAAAAAGTTTTCGGTATGGGTAAAGGTAAAGCTAAAGGTGGAGGAGCAGCCACTAAAGGTTTAAGTTATAATATTTGCCCTAGCGGTAAAGAGTAGGTGGGTAGCCGTAAGTTCCCTAAGGTAGCTAAAAGTAAAAAAGGCGTACCTAAGGCTTATTTACAAGGTGCTAAAAACCCTAGTGCTAGAGAAAGAGAAATATTACGTACCCGTAAAAAGTATTTATCGGGTAAAATGACTAGTAAAGACTTTGAAGCGGTAGAACGCTCAAGGGCTAAAGATAGGAGAAAATAAATGTCAACGCCAGCATGTGTAAAAAAGTATGCTAAAAGTAGCGGTAAGTCCGAGTCTACTTTAAAAAAAGTTTATAAAAGAGGTCAAGGAGCCTACTTTAGTTCTGGTTCAAGACCAGGACAAAGTTCACACTCTTGGGGTTGCGGTAGAGTTAGAAGTTTTGCTACGGGTAAAGGCGGAGCACGTAAAGCAGACGCTGACCTTTTAGGTAAAAAGAAAAAGAAAGTTAAAAAAGCTAGAGGAGGCGAAAGCGTGAGTCAAGAAAGAAAAAAAGTAGCTCAAAAACAAGGTTTAAAACAAGTACCTAAAGGTAATAAAGGTAAGGGTTTATCAAAATTACCTACAGCCGTAAGGAATAAGATGGGCTTTATGAAAAGGGGCGGAGCAGTAAAGAGCGCCATAGCCAGAGGTTGTGGTCAAGTGATGGAAGATAGGCGTAAAAAAACTAAATACTTTTAATGGCTAAATATCAAGGTAAAACCGTTACTTTAAATAAACCTAGAGCTTTACGTAAAGGAGAGCCAGGATACGGTAAAAAACGTAAGGTAGTTTTTGTTAGTAAGTGTAGTAGCGACGGCAACCGTATAAAGCGTATAACGTTTGGTGACGCTAAACTAGGCATGCACAAAAATAATAAAGCTAGAAAAAAATCATATTGCGCCCGTAGTGGTGGTATAAAAAGCGATAGATGTAGTGCTAACTATTGGGCACGTAGAGACTGGAACTGTTAATTGAGCACACCATATTATTATAACTGTAAATTAGACAGAGTCATAGACGGAGACACTATAGACGTTGATATTGATTTAGGCTTTAACGTAGTCTTAGTTAAACAAAGAGTACGGTTAGCAGGTATTGATACCCCAGAAAGCAGAACACGTAACCTAACAGAAAAAGCTTTAGGACTAAAAGCTAAAGAACGTTTAATAGAACTTTGCGGAGCTGAGCTACAATTAAAATCACTAGGTAAAGATAAGTACGGTAGAATATTAGGCGTACCACACACTACAGACGCTGAAGATATTTGTAAGATATTAATAAAAGAAGGTCACGCAGTAGAGTACTGGGGTGGCACTAAGACTAAAGTCTGGGGATAATATGTTAGAAAAATTACAAAACCTGTTAGAGGAGAGACAAGAACAATTAAAAGATTCTTTAGCAGCAGGTAACATACAAAGTTTTGAAAGTTATCAAAAAATAGTAGGCGAAATAACAGGTCTGTCGTTTGCTATACATACTATTAGAGACCTGCACAAGGAAAATGATTATGACTAAAGAAGTCGCAGCATTCGGTAAAGGCGGTGAGCCTATACCTAATAATGTAGATAGATTCAAGGATGTAAAACTTGAAGCTAAAGTAGAAGAAAAAACCTTCGCCCCAGAAGATATACATGGTGATGAGGAGTTACAAGGTAAACTCCCTAAACCAACAGGTTATAGAATGTTAATCTTACCTTTTAGCCGTAAAGCTAAAACTAAGGGTGGTATTCTATTAGCAGAGTCAACACTAGAAAAAGAGCGTATAGCTACTAATGTTGGGTTTGTAGTTTCACTTGGTCCTGACGCTTATAAAGATACTAATAAGTTTCCTGAGGGAGCTTGGTGTAAAGAAAGGGACTGGGTGATATTTGGTAGGTACGCAGGTGCTAGACTCAAGATTGAGGGTGGTGAACTGCGTTTGTTAAACGATGATGAAATATTAGCTGTCATAGATAACCCTGAGGATATTGAATCAGCTTAATATAAATCACGCACTTTAAGGAGATAACCATGGCAGAAGAAGCTATGCAAACACAAAGCGAAGAAAACGAAGCTGTTGAAGTTGAGTTAGAACCGCAAGAAGAAACACAAGAAACACAAGAAACACAAGAAACAGAAAACGTAGAAACTAAAGAACACGAAGATGAAATAGAACAACAAAGCGAAAAAGTAAAAAAACGTATAAATAAACTTACCTATAAGGTTAGAGAGGCAGAAAGAAGAGAAAATGCTGCCCTAGAGTATGCTAAAGGTTTACAGAACGAATTAAATAAAACTAAAAATACTCTTTCAAAAACTGATAAAAACCTTTATGATGAATATAAAGCTAGAGTAGATACTCAGTTGGGTGCAGCTAGGGCTGACTACAAAAAAGCATATGAAGCAGGTGATACAGAAGGCATGCTTCAAGCTCAAGAAGAAGTCGCTAAGTATGCAGTAGAACAAGAGTCTCTTACTCGTGTGCAGGCTCAACAGCAAGAAGAGGCACAGGCTCAACAGTTACAGCAGGAACAGTACGTTCAACAACCGTTACCTGATCCAGTTTTAACAGCACAGCCTGACCCTAAAGCACAAGAGTGGGCTAGTCGTAATGAATGGTTTGGTAAAGACCTAGCTATGACTACTTCAGCTTTTGCTTTTCACAGACAGCTTGTTGAGTCAGAAGGCTACGATCCAACTTCTGATGAATATTATTCAGAAGTGGATAAAAGATTAAGAGAGGCTTTTCCTCATAAATATAATGAGGCTCAGTCTCAAGGTAGCGTGAATGAGGTAGTAACTGGTTCTAGCAGAGGTGCTACTACCACTAGATCTCAATCACGTAAAAAAGTTAAACTCACACCGAGTCAAGTAGCAATAGCTAAAAGATTAGGTGTGCCACTTGAAGAATATGCTAAGCATGTTAAATAAAGGAGAATAAAATGGTAGAAGAAAATAAAACTACTCAAACAGATCGAACTCCTAGATCTGCATCTACAAGAGAAAATACATCTCGTAGAAAACCATGGAGCCCCCCGTCTTTATTAGACGCACCTAACCCACCAGAGGGATATGTATACAGATGGATACGTGAATCTATGGTAGGACAATCAGACCCAGCGAATATGTCAAAACGTATACGTGAAGGATGGGAACCAGTGAGAGCTGAAGACCACCCTGAGTTTGAAGCACCTACTATTGATGACGGTAAACACGCTGGAGTCATAGGAGTTGGTGGACTAATTCTCGCTAAGATGCCCTTAGAAACTGTACAAGAAAGGAGATCTTATTACTCCAATCTTGCTAACCAACAAATGGAAGCAGTTGACAACGATCTAATGCGAGAAAGTAACTCAAGTATGCCTATTAGTAAACCTAATAGACAATCTAGAGTTACGTTTGGAAAAGGCGGTGGAGAAGGTTAATACCTACTCTACCATAACTAGAACTTTATAATAGGTAATAATTATGGCTAATGTCAATGATCCTAATGGTTTTACACCAGCGTATCATATGTCAGGCGGTGTAATTCGTCCTAGTGAGTTTGCTATCCAAAGTGGAGCTACAGGTGATATTTTTGCAGGTGATGTAGTGAAATTAGCAAGTGGATATGTTTTACAAGCTGGAGCGACAGATGCACCTCTAGGCGTATTTTATGGTGTAGAATATACAGCGACAGATGGTGAGGTAGTTTTTTCAAGAAAATGGCCAAGCACCACTACTACGCTAGGTTCTGCAGATGCTAAAGCATTTGTATATGCTGACCCGAATATAGTTTATGAGGCACAGTACACAGGTACTCCAACTCAAGCTGACGTCGGTAAAGTACATACTATCTCTACAACTGCAGGTGATACTAACAACAACCGTTCAAAAGAAGGTGTGACTACAACTACTAATAGTGGTATTGCTAAACAAGTTGCTTTCGTCGATAGACCAGACAACTCTATAGGTCAATACGCTAGAGGGTATTTTATATTCCCAGCTTCTGTTTTCGGTAACGACTAAAAGGTGATATAGATGGCGATTAATAGAGCTCAATTAGTAAAAGAACTCGAACCAGGACTAAATGCACTTTTCGGTCTTGAGTACGATAGATATGAAAACGAACATGCTGAAATTTTTGATACAGAAAATTCAGACAGAGCGTTTGAAGAAGAAGTTATGTTATCAGGCTTCGCACAAGCTCCTGTAAAAGGTGAGGGTGCTGCGGTAGCTTATGACACAGCTCAAGAAACTTTCACTGCTCGTTATACACATGAAACTGTAGCTTTAGCGTTTGCGTTGACTGAAGAGGCTATTGAAGATAATCTTTATGATAGTCTTTCTTCAAGATACACAAGGGCTTTGGCTAGATCAATGTCTACAACGAAGCAAGTAAAAGCAGCAAACGTGCTTAATAATGGTTTCTCAACTTCCTTTCCAGGAGGCGACGGCAAACCACTCATGACTACTGACCACCCTAGTTTAACTGGTGGTGATCAAGCCAATGAGCCAAGCACAGCAGCAGACTTGAATGAAACTTCATTAGAAAATGCTTTAATTGATATTTCAGCGTTTAAAGATGAAAGAGGCATTAAAATTAACGTACAAGCTAGGAAACTAATTATTCCACCACAACTACAGTTTGTGGCTGAAAGAATACTACAGTCTCCTGGTAGAGTTAACAGCTCAGACAATGATATCAACGCTATGAGAAACATGGGTATGTTCCCAGAAGGCTACGTAGTAAATCATTATTTAACTGATGCTGATGCGTTCTTTATCAAAACAGATGCACCTAACGGACTTAAACACTTCGTTAGATCTCCATTACAAACAGGAATGGAAGGAGACTTTGAAACTGGAAATGTCCGATACAAAGCTAGAGAAAGATACTCTTTTGGCTTTAGTGATTGGAGAGGAATTTTCGGTTCTCCAGGAGCATAGTTTGGGGTAAGCGTTTTTATAACGTTAAGTTAGGGAGCTTCGGCTCCCTTTCTTTTTGGGAACAATTAAGTTAGAATTAAATTCTAGGGTATATTAATTTGTTCTATCGACTGACCTAGCAGACAACCCAAGACGATAGATCTTTTTTCCACAGGAGGAAATAAATGGGACAATCAACATTTTCGGGTCCAATTAGATCATTAGCTGGATTCATAGGCGCAGGTAATGCTAACGTAGTTAGTCTAACTGCTGACACAACCCTTACAGTAGCAGATCACGCTGGTAAAATACTGTTAACTAACGACGCTGATGGTAAGTTTACTTTACCTAGCATAGTAGCAACAGCTCCAGGCAGAGATGATGATCCTAACCAGTTGAATAATTTAGGTGCTACTTTTACTTTTGTAGTAGTAACAGCTGCAACAGATATGGATATTTTAACTGACGGAACTGATAAGTTCGTAGGCGGAGTTTATTTAGGTAAAGATAACGCTAGTGGTAAGATATTTATTTCTGGTGCTAGTAACGACGTAGTAACTATGAACGGTACAACTAAAGGCGGTATAGCAGGTAGCATAGTCAGATGTACAGCTATAGCTAGTGCTAAGTATGCTATTGAAGGCATAGTTTTAGCATCAGGTACTATAGTAACTCCATTCGCTGACGCGTAAGGGAGGTAAACTATGGCTGACGCAGTAACATCAACAACCATATTAGATGGTGATAAAGATTTTATAGTTCAGTTGACTAATGTTAGTGATGGCACTGGTGAAAGTGCCGTCGCTAAAGTAGATGTGAGCGGGTTGACAGCCCGTAAGAGCGACGGAGCAGCATGTACAGGTATTAAGTTAAAAACTGTTTACTACTCAATATTAGGGTTTACTAAAATAGGTTTATTTTGGAACGCTACTAGTAATACATTATGTATGGAGTTAAACCCTAGTGCTGATGGCATTTTAGATTTTACACCTTTTGGTGGTCTACAAAATACAGCAGGTAGTGGTAAGAACGGTGATTTACTTTTAACCACTACTGGTCATAGCTCAGGTGATACATACCTTATAGTCTTACACTGTATTAAAGATTATGAGTAATGGCTACATCAAACAGTAAAACTTTTTTACTAAACGTAGCGGATGCTATAGAAGAAGCTTTTGAACTAGCGGGTATTGAATTAAGAACAGCATACGATGCTGAGTCTGCTAGAAGAAGCTTAAATATAATGTTTGCTGATTGGTCTAATAGAGGTGTAAACCTTTGGACCATAGAGGAAGTAACCACTACTTTAACCGCAGGAACTAGTTCATATACTTTAAATAGT
>Ga0209232_1000673_pt1 | contig 20113 bp, 21 predicted proteins | sample ETNvirenome_2_60_FD_184066 | JGI IMG/M metagenome (GOLD analysis project Ga0209232, IMG submission 184066) | Marine viral communities from the Pacific Ocean - ETNP_2_60 (SPAdes) (version 2) | ecosystem: Environmental > Aquatic > Marine > Oceanic | place: Pacific Ocean | collected 2013-06-22
AGTAGTCTAATTATTATTTCTGGAGGTGCCAAAGATGGAGCTGATAAATTTGCTAGAAAATATGCTTTAGAGTTTGGAATTAAGTATAAAGAATTTAATCCTGCGCATACAATTAAAAATTTATATTCAGCAATGTCGGATACATATTATGAAAAACCATATCATGTATCACAATTTCATCATAGAAATATGTTGATAGCAAGAGATTGTAATGTTATGATAGCATTTATACCTTCAGGCGAAAGTTCTTCTGGAAGTATGAGTGCAATAAAACAAGCAAAAAAGTTAAACAAACCAGTAACAATAATATCATGATAGAAGCATTAGGATGGATAAGTACAGTATTAATACTATTAGGTTATATTTTGAATGCAAAGATGCATTATCGAGCAGCAATGATAATTTGGATAGTAGGAGATATTGGATGGGTTACATATGATTTTTTTATTGCAAATCTAAGTCATTTAGTGCTTAGTCTTGTAATTATATCTATTAACTTATATGGAATTTATCAACAGAAAAAACAAGTAAAAGCATAGGTTTAAATGGCCTTAAGCATATTTATAATAAAGTTATAAAGAGGATTTAAAATGAAGTTACCAAAATTAAAACAGATAAACCCGGACGCGAGAAAAAAGAAAAAAATCTTATTATTAGCAGATGATCTGAGGATGCATTCTGGCATTGGTACAATGTCAAAAGAATTTGTATTAGGTACTATTGATAAGTATGATTGGGTTCAAATAGGCGCAGCAGTTAAACATCCGGATGAAGGAAAAATTATAGACATTAGTAAAGAAGCTCAGAAAGATACTGGTGTTGAAGATGCATATCTAAAAATATATGCATGTAATGGATATGGCAATCCACAAATATTACGACAGATATTAGAAGTAGAAAAGCCAGATGCTATATTACATTTTACAGACCCTAGATTTTGGGGTTGGTTATATCAAATGGAACATGAAATAAGACAAGAAATTCCATTAATGTATTACAATATATGGGATGACCTTCCTTATCCACATTGGAATGAGCCATTTTATGAGTCTTGTGATTTATTAATGAATATCTCTAGACAAACAAATAATATTGTAAAAAATGTAGTACAAAAATTTCCAAAATCAGATTGGGCAATTCAATATGTACCACATGGAGTTAATAGTAAAAGTTTTTATCCAATTACGGCCTTACATCCTTCGTGGGATGAGTTTAATAAATGGCAGACAGATTTCAAAAAAAGTAATGATGTTGATTTTGTAATATTTTGGAATAATAGAAATATAAGAAGAAAGCAGCCTGCAGATTTAATATTAGCATATAATACATTCTGTGAATCTTTACCTAAAGAACATGCAGATAAATGCTTATTAATGATGCATACACAAATTAGTGATGATAATGGGACAGATTTAGCGGCCGTTAAAAATGCACTTTGTCCAAATCATAAAATAGTATTTTCAACAAATTCAGTTGATCAGAAAATGTTAAATTGGTATTATAATTTAGCAGATGTAACTGTAAATATTGCTAGTAATGAAGGTTTTGGAATATCATGGTGTGAATCACTTCATGCAGGAACACCTATTATTAATAATGTGACTGGTGGATTGCAGGATGGTTGTAGATTTGAAGATGAAAATGGTAACTGGATAAAATTTACAACAGAGTTTCCGAGCAATCATGATGGTACGTATAAAAATCATGGAAAATGGGTGATACCAGTATTTCCAAGTAATAGATCTATACAAGGTTCTCCACAAACTCCATACATATTTGATGATAGAGTTGATTTTAGAGATGTTGCAAAAGCAATTGGAGAATGGTATGGCGCATCAAAAGAATATAGAGATGATTGTGGTATGGCAGGATGTGAGTGGGTCAATGGTAATGAATCACATATGTCAGCAAAAGGCATGAGTATGAGAATGTCAGAATGTATAGAAGAGTGTTTTGAAAAATGGACACCTAGAAAAAGAGTTACAATGTACAAAGTTGAAGGAATTAAACAAATAGAAAAAACAGGAGTAGTTATATGAAACCATTTATAGTAGTACAAGGACCGGTAGCAACTAGATCCGGATATGGAAATCATACTAGAGATTTAGTTACTAGTTTAATAAAATCAGATAAATATGAAATTCAAATAGTATCTATGCCATGGGGTACATGTCCAATGACAGCATTAGAAACAAATAATTCAGAGCATCAGGCAATTGTATCACGAATAGCTAGAGGCAATATTACACGACAACCAGATGTATTTATTCAAATAAGTGTTCCAAATGAATTTCAAGCTCATGGTAAATATAATATAGGTATCACAGCTGGAATTGAAACAACAGCAGTGCCAGTTGAATTTATACAAGGTGCTAATAAAATGGATTTACTTATAACTACATCTGAACATTCCAAAAATGGATTTGGAGTTGTGTATGACCAGTTAGATAAAAAGACTAAGCAAAAAGTAGGAGATGTAAAATTACAAAAGCCGATTGAAATACTATTTGAAGGTGTTGATACAGATATCTACAAAAAGACTAAAGATATATCTCCTTTAATAAAAGAAGAAATGTCTAATATAAAAGAAGACTTTTGTTATCTATTCGTAGGTCATTGGTTGAAAGGCGGCATTGGTCATGATAGAAAAGATATTGGTATGATGATTAAAACATTATGCGAAGCATTCAAACGAAAAGCAACACATAATCGCCCAGGCTTAATTCTTAAAACTTCTCATGCAACATTTTCTATAATGGATCGAGATGAAATGTTTAGAAAGATTCAATCAATAATTGAACCGTATGGAAATTCTGCACCAAATATTTATTTACTGCATGGTGATTTAACCGATCAAGAAATGAATGAACTATATAATCATTCGAAAGTAAAGGCAATGATATCATTTACTAAAGGTGAAGGATTTGGTAGGCCATTAGCAGAATTTGGAACAACTGGTAAGCCGATTATAGCTTCTAATTGGTCAGGTCATATCGACTTTCTAAAACATGCAGTATTGTTACCAGGAGAATTGACAGGAGTTCATCCATCGGCATCAGATAACTTTATTCAACAAGGAACACAATGGTTTACAGTTAATTATTCATATGCTGCAAATATCTTGCAAGATTGTATGAATAACTATAAAAAATATATTGAGAATAGTCGAAAACAACCACAATATATTAAAGATAATTTTAGTTTACAAAAGATGAAAGATAAGTTTGTTCAACTTATTGATGAAAAGGTGAAGAGTGTTCCTCAGCAAGTTTCTTTAAATTTACCTAAATTAAAAAAGGCAAATAAAGATCGTCCAAAATTAAAATTACCTAAATTAAAAAAGGCAAGTGTATGAAATTAGATTATGACAAAACATCTCCTATCACAGGAAACAAATGTGTATTAGAAGAGGCTAATATACATGATAATACAGTTTCATATTTATGTATGGAATCTGGATTTACTTCTCATGAGAATTTGATAGAAGACTCAGAATTCCAATCTAGATATGAATCTTCAGTTACTGAATTAATGAAATCATTAAAATTTATCGACGATGATAATAGAGCTTGGTATCCAACATATATGCAATTACCAGGAGGTATGTTATATGTACAAGGCAATTCTAAAGAATCTTGGAATTGGAAAGTAGCAAGTGTTGTTGATATTGATGGCGATGAACGATTAAAATATCCAGTACCTGGAAAAGAAAATGAATATTATACATCAAGATTGGATGTAGATAATGCTAAGACATTTGATAAGGATAACTTTGAAAATGCATTAGAAGAACTATATTCGATCATAAAAGAAGTACAAAACCATGAAGATTAGTTACGCAATTACAGTATGTAATGAACATAAAGAAATAGAAAAATTATTAACATTTTTATTTGAACATAAAAGGCCAGAAGACCAAGTTGTTGTTCAAATGGATATAAACGCAACTCCAGAAGTTATCAATCGATGTGAAAGATGGGAATCTAAACCACATGATCAATATAGTTTGATTCAATTTGATTTAAACAAAAATTTTGCAGCATATAAAAATAATTTGAATAAAGCATGTAATGGTAATTGGATTTTTCAAATAGATGCTGACGAAATACCTAATGAATATTTGTTAGAAGCATTACCATTTATATTGGAAGCTAATGAAGATACAGAAGCATTTTGGGTTCCTAGAGTAAATACGGTTGCAGGCATTACAGAAGCTCATATTGCAAAATGGGGTTGGAAAGTAAATGAAGATGGTTGGGTAAATTTTCCTGATTGGCAAATGAGAATATATCGAAACAAAGAAGAAATATATTGGATAAAGCCAGTACATGAGCAACTTAAAGGTTACACTAAATTTGCAAATCTCCCAGCTGAAGAAAAATTTGCATTGTATCATCCAAAAAATATTGGAAGGCAAGAAAAACAAAATGCCTTTTATGATACGATATGATCAAAATAAAATTATATGAATTAGATGTACATCGTAATGAGTGTGCATTTCGGCCATATCTATGGGCACAGAATGTTTTAAAAGACATTGGAATTGAGTTCACACAAGGAGATTCATATGATTATGCATGGGTTGCTCAAGCTAGTTTTTTAAATAAAAAAGTATCACTAGAAGAATCTGTTGATAACGGATTAGAGTTTTTATCAAAAATTACTGGTGATTATATGTTACTTGATGGTCAAGATTCTACATCGTTGATGGGAGCATATGAAGTCTTTAAAGAATCCAATGCATCACTTCTTCTAAAAAATAGTTTACTAAAAGATAGATCATTATACAAACAAGGATTTCAGTTAGGAAGATATTATTGGGGTCCTGGAGATTATAAATTAACAGACTTTGATGAATATTCAGATAGAATAGTATTATCAGGTACAAATTGGTTAGCAACTCATTGGGCAGGAATAAAACCACAATGGTATAATATACCTAATAAAAAATATGATATATCAGCAATGTTTCAATACCCTCAAGGAGTAGATGTATATGAACATGGTCAGCTTCAGAGTAGTCATTATGATAATCATAGAGAACCAATGATGGATGTTTTAGAACATATGGAACATGATCATTGGGTAAACATTGCAAAATTAGAAAATGGTAAGCGAGTATCTGAACAAGAATATTATAATCGTATTTCATCTGCAAGAATAATACTTGCACCATTTGGTTATGGAGAAATGGCACCTAGGGATTTAGATGCAGCTCAATTTGGTGCATTATTAATAAAACCAGATATGAGTTATATTGATACTTGTTTAGATCCGTTCATTGATAGAGAAACATATATAGCATGTCAACACGATTATTCAGATCTTAAAGAAATACTTGAAGAAGTATTAGGAAATTACAACGATTATCTTTATATTATAGAAAATGCAAGAAAGAAATTTTCAGAACTTTATCGTCCAGAAAATATTGCATTACATGTTTACAATATATTTAAAAACTTAAACGGAGTTACTACCTAATGAAATTTGCAATGATAGTTGATGGATGTGTTCAACGTTCATACTTTGTTAAAGATGGAAAATCATATAAACTCAAATCAGATAATTTAGAGTCGTATGGACACCATCATTCAATAAGCAATGAATGTCATTTAGGTATATGGGGATGGCCATTTGTATTCACGGATGGGTACTTTATAAATTGGACGGAATGGGAACAATTACCAAATTTAGATTTGGATATTGTAATGGTAGCGTTAGAAAAGCAAATCGATAAATATAATGTTGATATGTTACGAAAATCATATCCAAATGCAATCATAGTAAGCTTCTTTAAAGAAGCATTCTGGACGAATTATAATTATCAACAACGTATAGATTTTTTCAAATCATGTGATTATATTACATTTCCATGGAATGTTAAAAAAGATAATAATGGAATTTTAGGATTAGAAACATTAGAATCATTAGTTGGTAAAAAAGTACATTATATGCCACAGCCACATAACATAAATTATTTACATGATCATTATTACAAAGAAGAACGTAATCATAAGATTTTAAACTACAAGTCTCCAGAACGTGGTAATGATAATTCAATTATTGATCAGATATCTAAAAAATATGAAATCGAATCATTTTCTCATGTAGTTAAATATAGGGGTCCAGATCATAAACAATGGGAAGAATTTTTAGATGGAATATATGATTCGACATATTGTTTCAATTTAGATAAAACTTTATATGGAGGATCGATGGGAGTTCAATGTGCAGCACTAGGAATATTAAATTTTGGTGGAGTACAAGATTCACATACAATATTCTGGCCTGATTTAGCAACAAATGATCATTATGAATTAGAAAAACAATTCGACTTATATTATAATAATCAAGATGTACATTATAAAGCAGTTGAATATGCATTTAATGAAGCACAGAACATATATGGATATGAATCTATTCATAATAGATTCTTAAAAATGATAAATAATTAATATGAAAACAACACAAGATGTAATAAATTATTTGATCAAAACAAACGGATATTCTAGATTTTTAGAAATCGGTGTACGAGATAATAAAGGTAAAATGTCAATCGATTATATTGAATGTGAACATAGAGATGGAGTAGATATAATGCCTGGTAGATGTAATTATACTATGACATCTGATCAATTTTTTGAAATGATAACAGATGATCAAATGTATGATATAATTTTTGTAGACGGTGATCATGAAAAGAGCCAAGTATTAAAAGACGTTAAGAACAGTCTTAAACATTTGAACCCAGGAGGAACAATATTATGTCATGATATCAACCCCCCAGAAGAATTTTATCTAGCGACTAGATATTGTAATAATTGCTGGGAAGCATGGGCAGAATTAAGATCAACAAGATCGGATTTAGAAATGTATGCATTGGATATTGATTTAGGACCAGGTATTATACGAAAAGGTACACAAAGTATCTATACAGATAAAATAGAATCATCTTGGAGTTATTTAGACACAAATCGTAAACAATTACTTAATCAGATAAATTTAGATGAGTTTATCACAATTTTTGGAGAAAAAAAATGAAAGAATCAGATGAATTATTCTTAAAAGAATTGAATGATAATATATTAAACAAAGTACCATTTGCATTTTCAAGATGGGGTGATGGAGAATGGGCATGTGCTAGTCAAGATCGTACTTGGGATGCCAATTGTGATGGAAATGTATACTATAAAGAATTAGGAGAGAGGTTAGTAGAAATAGCATCAAATCCTCAGCCATATTATATGGGACACCAACACGGAACAAATAATACAGCATGGCCTCAAAAATGGGTAAATTCAGATATTTGGCATGATTTAAGTATCGAACGTGGTATGAAAGAAATATTTGATATACTTGAAAAAGTGCATGTAGTTTTTATAGGTAATAAATCATTAGCTGCATTACCATTTGTAAATGAATTTATTGAAATACCATTTAATGACGTTTGGTTAAAATATGATGAAATTATAGAACAAATTAAATCTAAAATTAAACCAAATGAACATAAGTTGTTTTTGTTTGCAGGTGGTATGGCATCTAATGTGTTTATTCATGATCTTTGGCAATATAATAAAGAAAATAGTTTTATGGATGCAAGTAGTGCATTTGATCCATATGTAGGAAGAAATACAAGAGGATACCATCATAGGTTAACAAATATACATAAAATTTTTAACAAAAAAATAAAAGTTGGATATACATTTGCATTCCATCAATCAGATGATATTAGACCATTAGGAAAACAAGTCACTCAACCAAGTGTAATGAGTTTTTATGATTCATGTGATTATGATTTTCAGACATTTGTAATTGATAATGGTTCTCAACCTGAATCATCATTTAATGAAATAATAGATACTTCAACAGAAAATATGCATTACACATATATTGAAAATCAATTTGAGAAAGGAATAACAGGAGCATGGAGTTTAGGTGTTAGACAAGCTATTGATAATGGATGTGATATAATTATATTGACTGGTGATGATATTGTATTCAATGATACGATAAATAATCTTATTGAGCATATTGAAAATGATAAAGAGAGTGATAATTCTATATATGGTCCTTTGGCATCTGGTATAACAAATCAATGTCAAGTAGCATCCGGACCTAATGGTCAAATAACACAACTACCGGGTAATATAGTTAATCAACATTTAGGCGGACATTTATATGCATTCACAAAAGAATTTTATCATAAATGGAAACAACCAAATGGAGATTTATTTATAATCAATCAACGTCATAATGGAGGCGATGGTAAATGGGGAGGTAATGAAGGAAATGTAATGTGTTGGGCTGAACAAGGAGCTAAATGTATATTAGTAGGAACATCTCATGTACATCATCAGATAGAAACAAGAAAATCTTGGGCAACTGCAAAAAATATAGATATACAAAAAAATACTGCAGAAGCAAGACGTGAATGGGCAAAAGCACAGGGATTAGTTAAATGAAAATAGTAGGTATTTGTTCTGGACATGATGTTGCATATGGTATATTAGAAAATGGCATACCTATCATTCATAACGAACTAGAAAGATTTAGTAGACAGAAGGGTCAAATAGGAGATGCATTTAAATTTTTATTTGATACATATGATAATGTTGATGATATAGTACATGCATCTTATTGTGTAAATACATGGAAAGGAGGTATACAAAATCGATATCCAGATAGTTTTAATAAAATATCTAAAATCATTGCTAATAATGGCGGAAGATTTTGGCCAAATAGCAATAATATTCCAGGACATCATCAATGCCATGCTGCTAATGCATTTTTTTCTAGTAATTTTAGTCATGCGCTAATTATTACTATTGATGGTGGTGGCGAAGATTATGATTCCGATGGAAATTATATTTCATCTGCATTTACTGTATGGGAAGGTATAGATAATAAGATTAATGAAATAGAGATTTTAGATCATCGTTCTTTAAACTTAGGAGTATTGTGGGATAGATATACAACGCAAGTATTTGGTTTATCAGGCACAACCGGACAAAAAGGATCACAGGCTGGTACAGTAATGGGAATGGCAGCATTAGGAAATCCAGATAAGTTCAAAAACAATTTTAATGATCTTAAATTTTTACAACAAAAAGTACAAGAGTCAGAACAAAATCAATTTGATATAGCAGCAATGTTACAATCATATACAGAACATGTCATAAAAGAAAAAATAGGAATTTATTTAAAGAAATGTCCTAGCAAAAATTTATGTTTATCCGGAGGCGTTGCATTAAATAGTGTAATGACCGGAAAAATTCAATCATGGTATCCAGAGATTGAAAATATCTATATAGACCCGATACCATATGATGCTGGTATAGCATTAGGAGGACCTAGATATATATGGCACCATGTATTAGATAATCCTAGGATAGAATGGAAAGATAATTCTACACCATACTTAGGAGTTTCATACTCTGAAAAACAAGTAAAAGATGCAATATCTAAAAATAAATTATCTTATTTAAACACGTCAGATGATGATGTAATAGATTTATTGATAAAACAAAATGTAGTATCAGTTTATGGCGGCGGATCTGAATCTGGTAGAAGAGCTTTAGGTAATAGAAGTATACTTGCTGATCCAAGAAGTGATGACATGAAAGATATTATCAATGAAAAAGTTAAACATAGACAGTGGTTTAGACCATTTGCTCCATCTATCTTAAGAGAAGAAGTTTCAAATTGGTTTGAAACAGATATAAAGAGTCCATATATGGGATTTGTATCTATATTTAAAGAAAGTGTTCGAACTAAAGTTCCAGCTGTAGTGCATTTTGATGGCTCAGCTAGATTACAAACCGTAACAGAAAATGATAATAAATGGTATTATAACTTTATTAAAAAGTTTAAAGAAAAAACAGGAGTTCCAATATTATTAAATACGAGTTTCAATGACAGAGAACCGATTGTAGAAACACCTGATAATGCAATTCAATGTTTCTTAAGAACAAATATAGATTATTTGTATTTTAGAGACTATAACATATTATTAAAAAAGTAAACTATGAAGAATAAATTAAATGTATATGTATCAACATGTAAGCCGTATTATCCGTTAATAAAAATATTTGCATTTTTGTTTAACAAATTTTGGGATAAAAATATCAATGTTACTATATTAGGATATGAACCATATGAAGAAGAACTACCTGATAATTTCAAATTTGTATCTATGGCGCCTACTCAACATGATGTGTCACAATGGTCAACTGATGTGGCTAGATTTATGAGATCAATTGACGATGAGTATATTATATTTACTCCGGAAGATTTACTTATTTATGATCATGTTGATATTGATTTATTTGACAGAATATGTAACTACTTATCAGATGCAAGCTTTATTGGTTTAACTAGAGCAACACAAGTAAATAGTCAACATAAAGTTATAGATGAAAATTTTATAGAATTAGATCAATCTTCTAATTGTAGATGTTCAGTTATATGGGGTATTTGGAAAAGAGAATATTTTATTAATTTTTTACCAGATGGATTAACTCCATGGGATGTAGAAGGTGATGGTTGTAGAAGAGCTAAAAATGATGGACATCGTATGTTCGGCACAAATGGTAAAAGTATTATAAGAAGTGCTCCAAGTGCAATACGTAGAGGTCAAATTCATAAACCAATTAATTTTAATTTTATTAATGAACCAGGTCATTTAAGTTTTGATATTATTCAAGAAATGATTGATATAGGGTATATTAATACAGATGGAACTATAAAACAATGAAAAGAGCAATAGTAACCGGAGGAGCCGGATTTATAGGATCTCATATGGTGAGATATTTATTATCTAAAAATGTTGAAGTATTAGTCATTGACGATTTATCATCAGGAACATTAGACAATTTACCAGATAATATCCCAGTCGAAAAAATATCTTTACATACATGTGATATAGAAATTTTAACAAATTTATTAACTGGATATGATTATGTATTTCATATGGCAGCGTTTATACAAATTATTCCATCTATAGAAGATCCATTAAAATATAACAATATTAATGTAGACGGAACTTTAAAATTATTAATGGCATGTCGAGATGCTCAAATAAAAAAAGTTATATATAGTGCAAGTAGTGCAGCATACGGAGATACAAAAATATTACCATCATATGAAACAGCTGAATTACGACCACAATCTCCATATGGGTTGCAAAAATTAATAGGAGAACAATATTGTAGAGTATTTAGTGAAGCATATGGATTAAAAACAACATGTTTACGATACTTCAATGTATATGGCGAACGAATGTCAAAAGCAAAAGGAGGAGCATATAGATTAATTATTCCTATATGGGAAGAATGTACAGAAAAAAATAATCCATTGACAATTACCAATGATGGAAAACAAAGTAGAGACTTTGTACATGCATATGATGTAGCACGTGCTAATTGGTTAGCTGCTAATAACGATAATTGTACTAAAGGAGAGCCTATCAATATTGGAAGTGGTATAAGTACATCAATAAATGAATTAGCTGATATTTGGGGAGGCGAAAAAAAATATATCGGTGCTAGAACAGAGACAAGGCATATGTTAGCAAGTACAAAAAGAGCTCAAAATATATTAGGTTGGGAACCAACTATAAATTTAAAAGAATGGATAAAATCATATGTGGAGAAAATAAAATGAAGATAGTTACAATAACAGGAATAAGACCAGACTTTATTAGAATGTCTGAAGTATTTAAACAATTAGATGAACATCCTAATATAGAACATATTATGGTTCATACCGGACAACATTTTGATAAATTATTATCAGATGTATTTTTTGAAGATCTAAATATTAGAAAACCTGATTACAATCTAAGTTCAGGTGGTATAGGAAAAGATCATTATCATGTATCTGGAGAAGCTTCAATTAAAGCTGTTGAATTGATAAGAAAATTAAACCCAGACTATGTAATGTTTTTAGGAGATGCGAATACAGTTAGTTTATGTTTATCAATTAAAAGAGATGGATGGAAAATTGCTCATATCGAAGCTGGTATGAGAAATGGCGATGAATGGATGCCAGAAGAAATAAATAGAATTGCATGTAATCATGTTTCAAATGTTTTATTTGCATATCATAACGATAATAGAGATAATATGTTACGAGAAAATATTTCTGCAGATAGGATTCATGTAGTAGGAAATACAATTGTAGAAGTATGTCAACCATTCATTGACAAATTTAAGAATATTGCAAAACGAGAAGATTTTATTCTAGTTGATATTCATAGATCAGAAAATATAGGTTATGGTTCTATGGAACCTGTAGAACATAAATTAAGAAACATAGTAAAATATGTCAATCAATGTATTGAAAAATATCAATTACCAGCTAAGATGTTAAAATTTGGAAGAACATTTAGGGCAATAGAAAAATTTAATATTGATTTAGGTAAAATAGAAGTAATAGATTTAATGGGATATAACGATTTTATGGAAGCCCAATATCATTGTAAATTTATGATATCTGATTCAGGAACAGCTCATGAAGAGCCAGCATTATTAAATACTCCGGTTGTAGCTCCGAGAAGATTTACAGAAAGGCCTCAATCAATAAAATATCATTGTTCGGTAATGTTAAATACAGATGAAGAAGATATATCATGGGATGCATCTCATATGTTTTTAGAAAAGTGGTGGAACGGGACATTACGTCCAAATATTGATTGGCTTGGTGATGGAAAAACAGCAAAAAGAATTGTAAATATATTAGCAGATTTGAAATGAAAAAATTAATCATAGCTCCTCATATAGATGATGAAATTTTAGGTTGCGGCGGCATATTAGATGATACATGTCATGTAGTATATTGTGGGTTCAATGAATCACATATACCTGATCGACCAACAATGCAACATAGATTAAAAGAAGCTGAAACAGTTTCTAAATTTTTAGGTTTTTCCTATCAATGTCTTTCAAATAAAATTAACCATTACGAATTACAAGATTTAGTTGAATCATTTGAAACATTAATTAACAAATATAAACCGTCAGAAGTCTATTTGCCATATCCATCTTATAATCAAGATCATAATACTGTATATGAAGCAGCTCTCATAGCATTAAGACCACATGATAAAAATCATTTTGTTAATACTGTTTTGATGTACGAACAGCCACAAGTATTTTTATGGGACTATACTCATAATATGCAAGGTTCATTTAAACCTAACTATTTTATTCCAATTGATATTGAAAAGAAAATAGAAGCATATACATTAATGGCCTCACAGGTTAGAAGTTTCCGTAGTCCAGAAATATTACATTCTATGGCCACTCTACGTGGTAAACAGTGTAATCACATAACGGCAGAAGCATTCCAAATAATAAGAATGGTAAAAAAATGATTTGGATTTGTACATATAGAGATTGGGGGTTTGAAGTACATAAACATATAAAACAAGCTATGAATTGTAAATTAATACAAGATCAAAGTCAGTTTATGAATTCATTATCATCATTTGAAAAAAATGATACATTATTTTTTGTAGGTTGGAGTTGGATTATACCTAACAATATTATAGAAGAATATAAATGTATATGTTTACATCCATCAATATTACCAAAATATAGAGGAGGCAGTCCTATCCAACATCAGATAATAAATGGAGAAAAAGAAAGTGCAGTTACGTATTTTAAGATGACAGATAAATTAGATGCTGGACCTATTTTATTCCAAGAAAAGTTTTCATTGGAAGGAGAACTAAAAGATGTAACAAATCGAATAATTCCTTTGGCTATTAAAGGAATTTTTTATATATTAAATGATAAAGTAAAAGAACAAAAACAGGATGATTCTGATGCTACATATTTTAAGCGTAGAACTCCTGAACAAAGTGAAATAAATGTACAAGATTTTAAGGACTTCACTGCAAAAGAATTATATAACAAGATTCGATCATTGCAAGAACCATATCCTAATGCATTTATTATATGTAAAGACAATAAGAAATTATTTTTAAAAATGGCAGATTATGAAAGATAAAATTATTCTAATTATAGGCGGTACAGGTGCATTAGGAAAAACATTAACTAAACGATATTATCAAGATAATAAAATTATTATATTATCACGTGATGAACATAAACATGTTGCGATGGAGAGAGTATATCCAGACGTAACATATTGTATTGGAGATGTAAAAGATAAAGCTTCACTTCTACAAGCATTGAATGATCATAAACCACAAGTTGTAATTAATACTGCAGCTTTAAAACATGTTCCAATATGTGAATCTAATCCATATGAAAGTGTTAAGACAAATATTATAGGTCATAAAAATTTAATTGATAGTGTTGCAGTATGTAATCACCAAATTGAAACATTAATGTTTATATCAACAGATAAAGCATGTGCTCCAATCAATGTATATGGACAATGTAAAGCTATATCAGAAAGATTATATGTAGATTTTGCAAATAAACAAACATCATTAGCAGAAGGCGATTATTCAAAGCCTTTGATAAAAGTATGTTTATGTAGATATGGTAATGTTTTAGAATCAACAGGTTCGGTGATACCATTTTTTAAAGATTTATTAAATGAAGGAAAGATTGAATTACCTATCACTCATAAAGATATGACAAGGTTCTTATTAACATTAGACCATGCCGTTGATTTAATTGAATGGAGTTATGAACATCCTGAATCTCATGGAAAAATTGTTATTCCAAAAATTAAAGCATTAAAGATAACAGATATTGCTAAATCATTAGGAAAGGCTTTTGGTGGTGAGGTTACATTGAAATATGTAGGAATTAGACCTGGAGAAAAACTTCACGAAGCTATGATATCAGAAACAGAGTCATTTAGGACCAAAGAATATGATCATTATTATATGATCACAGATGAAATTATTAATCAAGAAGGATGGACATTTAGTTCAGATATTAGTTTAATGAAATCCGAAGAAACAGATTCATTCTTAAAAGAATCAAATGTAATATGAAAGTACTAGTATTAGGACATAAAGGAATGTTAGGTCATATGGTTGTAAAGTATTTACAAGATCAAAATATATCTGTAAACACTTTAAATTCTAGATGGCCAGTATGTCAAATAGAAATTAGTAATTTTGATGGCGATTATATTATTAATTGTATAGGAGCAATACCACAAAGAACTGATAATTTTGATATCAATTGGCAAATACCAATTTGGTTAGATTTAAATGCTCCATGTAAAGTTATTCATCCAGGAACTGATTGTGAGATGGATGATGATGAATATGGTGTATCAAAAAATGTAGCTGCAGATTATATAAGAAATTTGAGTAGACAAACTAAATCAATTAAAACTTCTATATTAGGTCCTGAATTAAACGGAAATGCTAGTTTAATGGAATGGTTTTTATCTCAGGAAGGAGAAGTGTTTGGGTATACAAAAGCTATATGGAATGGTAATACAACATTAGAATGGTCTAAACGATGTTTACAGTTAATGAATGATTGGCATATTGCTTCAAATGAAACTATCATTTCAAGTGCTCCGATATCTAAATTTGATTTGTTACATGCTATAAAGGATGAATTTAACAAAGATATAGATATCAAAGAGAAAGAATTAGGCAGTAACAAGTGTTTAAATGGTATATTATATACCGGCACAATACAAGAACAATTAAAAGAATTAAGAGAGTTTTATTACTAATGAAAAAGAATGTAGTATATTGGATAGGTATTAAGAATCCAGACCTAGCAGAGAAATATGGTAACTTTGACTATTTTGAATATTCAAAAGCTACTTGGAAGTATTGGTGTGAACAAAATGATTGTATCTTTGTAGAGTTTGACAAGCCAGTTGAATCAGATATGTTTCGTTTTAGAGTAAATTGGCAAAAAGCAATGTTTGTGTTTGATGAACTAGAAAGGAAAGAAATAGATTATGATCAAATATTTTTAGTTGATAGTTCATGTATGATAAAATGGGATGCGCCAAATGTATTTGAATTGACAGAACGTAAATTTTGCGGATGGTCTGATACAGATAACATGCGATGGATATATGATAGTATTCAAGGATATAAATCATTCTTTGATAATTATGAATTAGATCAAGAAAAATATATTAGTTCTGGAGTAATAATCTTTAATGAACAACATAAAGAATTTTTTGAATCTTTCAAGAATTTATATTATGATAATGTAGATGCGTTTGTAGAATTACAAGATAATATAGTAAAGAAAGGTACAGAACAAACTCCAATGAACTATTGGTTACAAATACAAAATATAGATGTTAAATTAGATCTACCAAAAGGATTTAAATTAACTCATATGCATAGGTCAGAATTATTTAGTCATAATTGGCAAGATGGTGATGATAAAACACCATTTTTTATCAAGTATGGATATAACTGGGTATTCAATGGAATACCAAAAGATCAAAGATCTAAAATGATGTTTGATACCTGGAACTTTGTTAAACATAATTATGTTACTCTTGATAATGAGTCTATTTTAAATCAAATGGATCATAAGGACACAGCTAAATATACAACATCAAGAAAATTTAAGAATGATATTTTAGAAACATTTAGAAACAAAGATTTTAAAAATAAAACAATTGTTGAAATAGGCGCATCACAAGGACAATCTACTAAGATGTTAAGTTATATATTTAAGAACGTTATAGCTGTTGAATGGGATGATTGGAATTTGGAACAAGCTAAACAGCGAAATGCTGATCGGCCGAATGTACGATTTGTAAAGATGGATTTATATAATGAACAATGGGATAAACATTTACCATCAGAAGTAGATGTAGTATTTATTGATGCTGGTCATCAATATCATCAAGTAAAGATGGATATAGAAAATTCATTAAAACATTTCAATGACCCAATTTTTATATTTGATGATTATGGACTCAATGACCCAGGTTCGGGTAGAAACGAAGTTAGAGAAGCAATAAATGAAAAAATTGATAATGGCGAATTAATTTTAGATAAATTTATAGGAGAGAAGCCTGAAGATTTAATTCATGCAGGTGGAGTAAAATTTAATGATATGGAAGGCTGTATCTGTAAAAGAGGTAAAATATGAAAAATATAGTTTTTATGGTAGCGTTTAAAAAAGACGGCCAATTGAAAAAGGAGTATCAATATTCAATTGATTCATGGAAACATTTTTGTAACAAATATGGTGCAGAACTATTATTAATGGAAGATCCAGTAGTTGATATTTCACAAATGAATATTATATGGCAACGTTACTTCCTATTTGATATATTAGAAGCAAATGAAATAGATTATGATCAGATATTAATGGTTGATGCAGATACAATAGTACATCCAAATTGTCCAAATTTCTTTGACGAAACAGATCATAAATATTGTATGGTACATGATGCTGGAAGTTATGATTGGATATTAAGAGGAATGGAACATTATAAAAAACATGTATTTCAAAATGAATGGTTTGATTTTTGGACATATGGAAATGCAGGATTTCAGATAGTAAACAAAAAACATAAAGATTTCTTCAAATCAATGACAGACTTTTATTTTGATAATATAGATACAATACAACATATTCAGACAAGTTACGGAACAGGTACAGATCAAACTCCATTAAATTATATGATAAGAAAGCATGATATTGATTTAAAATTATTACCATGGAAATATAATATGGGTGGTATGGCAAAAAGAGAAATTATTGGTGATGATATGTTACATACAAAAATGGGATATGTTATGCACTTCAATGGATTGCCAGGAAAAAAAGAAGAAGTAGTTCCATATTGGATAGAAAAAACTTATAAGTATTTATATGAAAACTAAATTTGCAATAGGATGTTTGGTTCAATGGTTTGAATGCGACATTATCGAAGAATATATTGATTCATTAAATGATGCAATCAAATCATATGATGGTCAAGTTATAGTAGATGTTACGATTATAGTAAATGAAGATCTAGAAAAATGTATTTCACCTAAACAAAAAGATATGTGCCTTAATAAAATAGGAGAAGCAATACCTTTTGGTAACGTACAATTTACAGATGATTTAGTAACAATAGCAGATTACAGAAGAAATTTTAATAATGAGTATTGTGATCAAGTTGATGTGTTAATGTGGGGAGAAAGTGATGCATTAATACCTAAACAAACATTTGTAATATTAGATAATTTACATAGATCGTCATTACAAAATAATAATCCTAAATATTTAGCATTTTTTGGAACATGTAAGATGTGGGACAATACATGGTTGCCACTAGAACATCCAGACTTTACAGACAAACCTTTTTATTCTGAACCAGAAGATTTTAAACCAGATCATTGGTGGAGTTTAAGGTATACGATGACCAAAGAAGAAATGAATAAAATAAATAATAAGACAGATGAATTAGATGTAAGGATAATGCCTCAGCATAAATTTAATGGCTGTGGGTTAGTAATATCATCAGAAGTAATTAAAGCTGGAGTTAACATTCCAAAATCTGTTTTCTTTGTTCATGAGGATTCAGCATTTATGTGGATGACAAATAAAGTATTAGGTAATATACCACAGTATGTAATTAAAAATATATTGTTAGTTCATAATAGAAATCATCCAAAGAAAAGAATGTATGTAGATAATGAACGAAAAGATGGGACCATGAATGAAAAAAGAAGAAGTAATGATTGGTATGTGAAGGCTAATAAAATGTGTGAAGAAAATTATGTAAATTTATTCAATCCAAATTATAAATCATGGACATGGGAAGATGTATGGAAGTAACAATATCAATAGATGATATTCATCCAGAAAAAGGCTGGGGATTGGAAGGTGATGAGTGTATGAATTATTTAGAAGAACTTAATAAAGAGTTTGGAGCTAAATTTACATTATTCATACCATCTAATTATCATAATAAATTTCCTTTATCAGATCATAAGGATTGGATTGAATGGCTTAAGTCAAAAAAATATTTTGAATTAGCAGCACATGGTCATTATCATATGTGTGAAAGAACAGATATAGGAGAATGTGAATTTTTTGAAATAGATACTGAAGATAAAGCTAAATCTAGAATCTGGCAAATGATGGAAGAATGGAGTGATGTAGATCATAAACCAGATGGGTGGAGAAATCCTGGTTGGTTAGCACATCCAGAAGCAGTGAAATGGCTAGGACCAATGTTTAAATATGCAGCAGTCCATTATCAACATAATCATAATTTACAATGGGATTGTAAAATGATATTTGGAGCAGATGGCATTCATGAAACTGATATTGATCTACATGATGGCAGAATAATGTTTCAGTCTCATATCGCCGGCGATTGGAATGATAATTGTTGGAATAAATCTAATTATGAACAGGTTCGTATGTCAATTGCATATTTATTAGAAAGTTATAAGTTAGAGTTTAAAACCTTAAATCAGTTATGAAAATAGCATTTTTTACAGAAGGGAATATAGGCGGTAAAGTTGCACGTGATTATTTGAATATGCGTACAGATATGGCATGGTTAGCAGCATTGAATGCAGATCGTATTCCATATTATGAAGTGAATCAAGTAACAGAAAGATATGATCTAGGCATTTGTATTATACCAAAACGATTAGATCTTAATCCAAATATAAACATTGATTTAATTAAAACAAAATGTAACAAGATATGTTCAATGCAAGAAGGACCACATTGGGTATTTCAAGATTATCAATTGCACCAACAAATATGGTTCTATAACATATTACAAGAAATGGATTTTCTATTTGTACATAATAAAATAGACCAAAAATATTTTGAAGGATTGACAGGTAAAGAATGTAAGTTGTTACCAACGCTAATGATAGAAGATACTATAAAACAACTTCCAGAAGTTACAAGAAACGGTGTGATGATAGGCGGAAACTTTTGTTCTTGGTATGGTGGGTTTGATTCTTACATGATAGCTCAAGAATTTGAAGGACAAGTATTTATTCCTAGTATGGGTAGAAAAATAAGTGGTGAAGAGCAAATGGAAAATTTAAATCATTTACCATATATGGAATGGACACAATGGATTAATGAATTAAATAAATGTAAATATGGAATACATTTAATGAGAACTCATGCAGCTGGAACATTTGCATTGAATTGTGCATATTTAGGTA
>Ga0209232_1000674_pt1 | contig 20111 bp, 18 predicted proteins | sample ETNvirenome_2_60_FD_184066 | JGI IMG/M metagenome (GOLD analysis project Ga0209232, IMG submission 184066) | Marine viral communities from the Pacific Ocean - ETNP_2_60 (SPAdes) (version 2) | ecosystem: Environmental > Aquatic > Marine > Oceanic | place: Pacific Ocean | collected 2013-06-22
CATCGCAAGTCGATGGGGAGGATTGCTTAAGACCGCAATCGGTCGATTTCCGCCATCGTCATCCCGGACTTGATCCGGGATCCATAGCCACGGGCGCCGCATGGGCCCCGGATCAAGTCCGGGGTGACGAGGAGGGAGGATCAGATGGTTTCCAGCGACGCGCCGATCGTGTTCCACACCTGCGCCAGCTCGTCGGGCGTGATGCAATAGGGCGGCATCACATACACCGTGTTGCCGAGTGGGCGGAGGAGGACGCCGTGGTCGCGATAATAGGCGATCAGGCGCGGGGCGAGGTTCGAGAGATAGCCGCTGTCGGGGACGGTGATGTCGAGCGCGGCGATGGTGCCGAGGCGGCGCGGATTGGCGACCCGCGGGTCGTGGCTGAGCAGCGACAGATGCGCGGCCTGGGCGTCGGCGAGGGTGTCGATGCGCTGCTGGACGGGCTCGTCGCGCCAGATTTCGAGGTTTGCGTTCGCGGCGGCGCAGGCGATCGGGTTCGCGGTGTAGCTGCTCGAATGATAGAAGGTTTTGCTGCGGTCGGTCGAGACATGCGCGGCGAAGATCGGTTCGATGCAGAGGGTCACCGCGAGCGGGAGGGCGCCACCGGTGAGACCTTTCGACAGGCAGACGATGTCAGGGATCACCCCCGCCTGGTCGCAGGCGAAGCGGGTGCCGGTGCGGCCCCAGCCGGTCATCACCTCGTCGGCGATGAAGAGGACTCCGTGGCGGGCGCAAATGCTGCGCATCTCGGCGAGCACCCACGCGGGGTAGATGAGCATGCCGCCGGCGCCGAGGATGAGCGGTTCGACGATGAAGGCGGCGGGTTTTTGTACGCAGGCGGCTTCGAGCGCGTCGAGCGTGGCTTGCTCCATGCCTTCGTGGGGGAAGGGGATGGTGTCGACGTCGAACAGCAAGGGCTGCCAGGCGCGGTTGTAGACGCCGCGCTCGCCGACCGACATCGTGCCGATCGTATCGCCGTGATAGCTGTGTTCCAGGACGAGGATGCGGTGGCGCGGCTCGCCAATGTTGAACCAGTAGCCGAGCGCCATTTTCAGCGCGACCTCGACGCTGGTCGAACCCGAGTCCGAGAAGAAGACGCGACTCAGCGGATCGGGGGTGATGCGGATGAGTTCGGCGGCGAGCGCCTCGGCGGGGGCGTGCGTCCAGCCCGCGAAGATGAGCTGGTCGAGCCGTTCGGACTGGGCGCGGATCGCGGCCATGATGCGCGGGTGCGCGTGACCGTGGGTGGTGACCCACCAGCTGGAGATGGCGTCGATCCAGCTGTTGTTTTCGGCGTCGTAGAGACGGGCGCCTTCGCCGCGGGCGATCCGCGGGATCGGGTCGCCGAGGCCGTGCTGGGTGAACGGGTGCCAGATGGGGGATTGGTTTGTGGTCATGGCGCGTTCCTTACACCTTCGTCATTCCCGTGAAAGCGGGAACCCAGCGAGTCAGCGTTGCGATTCAGATTGTCACCCTGCGGGTAGGTTTTTCTTTGCGCTGGGTTCCCGCGTTCGCGGGAATGACGAAGTATTTAGCGGAAGTTGGCGAGGTCGAAGTTCGCTTTGAATGCTGCGGCGAGGTTTTCCGGCGTCAGCGGGTCGACGATGGGCAGCCGCCCCAACCGGCGCACGCCGCCGATTGCGGCGATGATCGCTTCGCTGTCCTCCACCGCATCGCCGAGGAAGGCGATACCGTGGATCGGGACGCCGCGTGCGCGCAGCGCTTCGATGGTCAGCAGGCTGTGGTTGATCGTGCCGAGCGCGGTGCGGGCGCAGACGATCGCCGGGATTTGCCAGCGCGCGAAGAGGTCAGCGTAAAGGGTGGTGCGGGTGACCGGGACGAGCGCGCCGCCGGCGCCCTCGACGATGAGGTTGCCGGGGGGCGGGGCGAGCGCGGCGAGGTCGATGGTGATGCCGTCGATTTCGGCGGCGATATGCGGCGAGGCGGGAGTGTTCAGGCGATAGGTTTCGGGGAGGATTGCAACATTGGCGAGGCGTGCGACGACCGCGCTGTCGGTTTCTTCGTCGAGGCCTGCCTGGATCGGTTTCCAATAGGGCGCGCCGGTCGCCCCCGCGAGCGCGGCCGAAAAGACCGTCTTGCCGATGCCGGTGTCGGTGCCGGTGACGACGAGGCGCGTCATGCGGCGGCCATCGCCTGCGCCAGCGCATCGGCCATCGCGTCGACGTCGGCTTCGTCGACGTTGAGGGTGATCGCGATGCGGAGGCGCGCGGTGCCGTGGGGAACGGTCGGCGGGCGGATGCCGCGAATGTCGAAACCTGCGTCGCGCAGCGCCGCCGCGATGCGCATCGTGCGCTGGTTGTCACCGATGATGACGGGCAGGATCTGGGTGCCGCTGGCCGGGATGCCGAGGGGGACGAGGCGTTCGGCGGCGTGGCGGACGACGGCGTGGAGGCGCGCCTGGCGTTCGGGCTGGTTGGCGACGATCTCGATCGCCTGACGGACGAGCCACGCCATCAGCGGCGACGGCGCGGTCGAGAAGATGAATGGGCGGCCGCGGTTGACGATGAAGTCGGTGGCGATCGCGGGGGCGCAGAGCAGCGCGCCTTCGGCGCCGAGCGCCTTGCCGCAGGTGTGGAGGGTAACGAGGTTGTCGCGGCGGGTGAGGGTGTGGGCGAGGCCGGCGCCGCCGGGACCGAAGACGCCGGTCGCGTGCGCCTCGTCGACCACCAGGATGGCGTCGTGGCGGTCGGCGACCGCGGCGAGATCGGTCAGCGGGGCGCGGTCGCCGTCCATGCTATAGAGGCTTTCGACCGCGATCCACGGGGTTCCCGCGCCGCCGCCGGTGCGCCAGCGGGTGATGAGATCGTCGAAGGCCTGGGCGTCGTTATGCGCCGCGGCGATCGTTCCGGCGCGGCCGAGCTTCATGCCATCATGGGCGCTGGCGTGGATCAGCTCGTCATGGACGATCAGGTCGCCGCGCTGCGGCAGGGTGGCGAAGAGTGCGGCGTTGGCGGCGAAACCGGTGGGGAAGAACAGCGTCGCCTCGCTGCCATAATGGCGCGCAGCGTGCGCTTCGAGTGCTTCATGTTCGGGGTGGTTGCCGCGCAGCAGGCGCGAGCCGCCCGACCCGGCGGGGAGGCCGCGATCGATGCCTGCGGTGAGGGCGTCGCGCAGTACATCGCTGTCGGCGAGGCCGAGATAGTCGTTCGAGGCGAAGTCGCGCCCGGTGCGCGGCGCGAGGGCGCGGCGGCTGCTTTGCGCGGCAAGCGCATCGAGATCGGCGCGGTGGGCGGTGAAGGGATGCCCCATCTTTTCCTCGCTTCGTCATTGCGAGCGGAGCGAAGCAATCCAGAGCGGCTTGTCCCGCTCTGGATTGCTTCGTCGCTACGCTCCTCGCAATGACGAGGTTTAGTTCTTCGCCTTGTCGACCAGCTGGTTCTTGGCGATCCACGGCATCATCGCGCGCAGTTCGCCGCCGACCTGTTCGATCGGATGCGCCGCGGCGGCCTTGCGGCTAGCTTTCAGTTCGGGCTGGCCGGCCTGGTTGTCGAGGACGAAATCCTTGACGAAGCGGCCCGACTGGATGTCGGCGAGGACGCGCTTCATTTCCTTCTTCGTTTCGTCGGTGATGATGCGCGGGCCGGTTTTGATGTCGCCATATTCGGCGGTGTTGCTGATCGAATAGCGCATGTTGGCGATGCCGCCTTCATAGAGCAGGTCGACGATCAGCTTGGTTTCGTGGAGGCATTCGAAATAGGCCATTTCGGGGGCGTAGCCCGCCTCGACCAGGGTCTCGAAACCCGCCTGGATCAGGTGGGTGATGCCGCCGCACAGCACCGCCTGTTCGCCGAAGAGGTCGGTTTCGCACTCTTCCTTGAAGGTCGTCTCGATGACGCCGCTGCGCCCGCCGCCGACGGCACTGGCGTAGGAGAGGGCGAGCGCCTTGGCATAGCCGTTGCCGCTGTTGCCCGCGGCTTCCTGTGCGACCGCGATCAGGCAGGGGACGCCGCCGCCGCGCTGATATTCGCTGCGCACCGTGTGGCCGGGGCCCTTGGGCGCGACCATGAAGACGTCGATGTCGGGGCGCGCTTCGATCAGGCCGAAATGGATGTTGAGGCCGTGGGCAAAGGCGAGCGCGGCGCCGGGCTTCATGTTGTCGGCGAGGTCGTCGGCGTAGATTTTCGCCTGATGCTCGTCGGGGGCGACGACCATGATGACGTCGGCCCACGCGGCGGCTTCCTTGTTAGTCAGCACCTTGAAGCCCGCGGCTTCGGCCTTTTTGGCGGTCGCCGATCCGGGGCGGAGCGCGATCGCGACGTCGGCGACGCCGCTGTCGCGCAGGTTCTGCGCGTGGGCGTGGCCCTGGCTGCCGTAGCCGACGACGGCGACCTTTTTGCCCTTGATCAGATCCTGGTCGGCGTCGCGATCATAATAAACCTGCATGTCTTTCTTCCCTATTATTCGTCATCCCAGCGCAAGCTGGGATCGGTCTCGGTGTTAAACTGCATGCGATCCCGGCTTTCGCTGGGATGACGTTGATTCAGAGCGCCTCCGGCCCGCGGCCGATGGCGACGACGCCGGTGCGGCCGACCTCGACCAGCCCGCATTCGCGCATCAGCGCGATGAAGCGGTCTACCTTGTCGCTCGTCCCGGTGATTTCAAAGATGAAGCTGGTCAGCGTCGTATCGACGACCTTGGCGCGAAAGACGTCGGCCATGCGCAGCGCCTCGATGCGTTTGTCGCCGGTGCCCGCGACCTTGACCAGCGCGATCTCGCGCTCGACATGCGCGCCGCCGTCGGCAAGGTCGGTGACCGAGTGGACGGGCACCAGCCGGTCGAGCTGGGCGATGATCTGGTCGATCACCGGCGGCGGGCCGTTGGTGACGATGGTGATGCGCGAGAGCGCGTGATCGGCGCTGATGTCGGCGACGGTCAGGCTTTCGATATTATAGCCGCGCGCCGAGAACAGCCCGGTGATCTTGGCCAGGATGCCCGCCTCGTTATCGACGGTGACGGCGAGCACATGGCGCTCGCCCGCTTCGGTTGTGATTTTCATTGGGAAGTTCCTCCCCTCTCCCCTTGCGGGAGAGGGTTGCGAAGCCTTGGCAGCTTGCTGCCTAGTCGAAGCTGGGTGAGGGGTATGCGCGCCATCGGCGCGCGGGGCCGCTCCCCCTCTCTAAGACTTGCTAGGCGGCAAGCCGCCAAGCCAAGTCTTTTCTCCCCCGCCGGGGGGGAGAAGATTTGTCCGAAATGTCGCATCACACCAATGCCTTGGCTTCGTCGTCCATCGTGCCGGTGACGTCGCTCGGCTGGAGGATCATGTCGGTGTGCGCGGCGCCCGAGGGGATCATCGGGAAGCAGTTGGCGAGCTGCGCGACGCGGCAGTCGACGATCACCGGTCCCGGGGTGTTGATCATCGTCTGGATGCCGTCGGCGAGCTCGCCGAGCGTGTCGATGCGCAGGCCGGTCCAGCCATAGGCGTCGGCGAGTTTGACGAAGTCGGGCAGGCTGTCCGAATAGCTGTTCGAATAGCGGCTTTCGTAGGTCAGTTCCTGCCATTGGCGGACCATGCCCATCCACTGGTTGTTGAGGATGAAGATCTTCACCGGCAGGCGATATTGGCTGACCGTGCCCATTTCCTGGATGTTCATCTGGAGCGAGGCTTCGCCCGCGATGCAGATGACGAGGCGTTCGGGGTGCGCGATCTGCGCGCCGACCGCGGCGGGGAAGCCGTAACCCATCGTGCCGAGCCCGCCGCTGGTCAGCCAGCGGTTGGGGCTGTCGAAATGGAAATGCTGCGCCGCCCACATCTGGTGCTGGCCGACCTCGGTGGTGATGATCGGGTCCATGCCGCGGGTCGCGTCGAACAGCGCCTTGACCGCGCGCTGCGGCATGATTTCGGCGGCATCCTCTTTCTTCTCGGGAAAGTCGAGGCAGCGCGTCGCGCGCCAGCCATCGACGCGGCGCCACCATTCGCCGAGGTCGCGCGGCTTGTGCCCCGCATCCTGCCAGCCCGCGATGATCGCATCGAGCGCGCGCCCGGCGTCGCCGACGACGGCGAGATCGACAGGGACGATCTTGTTGATCGAACTTCTATCAATGTCGATGTGTATTTTTTTGGAATTGGGCGAAAAAGCGTCGAGGCGGCCGGTGACACGGTCGTCGAAGCGCGCGCCGACTGCGATGATCAGGTCGGCGCGGTTCATCGCCATATTGGCTTCATAAGTGCCGTGCATGCCGAGCATGCCGAGCCATTGGTCATCATCGGCGGGGAAAGCGCCGAGGCCCATGAGGGTCGAGGTGACCGGCGCGCCGGTGAGCGCGACGAGCTGGCGCAAAGCGGCACTCGCATCGGGGCCGGCGTTGATGACGCCGCCGCCGGTGTAGAAGATCGGACGCTCGGCCGCGGCGATCATCGCGACCGCGGTGGCAATTGCATCGGCGTCGGGTTCGACCTGCGGGCGATAGCTTTTATGCTCGATCATTTCGGGCACGCTGTAGGTGCCGGTGGCGACCTGAACATTTTTGGGGATGTCGATGACCACCGGGCCGGGGCGGCCGTTGGTGGCGATGTAAAAGGCCTCGTGCATGATCGCGCCGAGGCGGGCGGGATCCATGACCAGATAATTATGCTTGGTGCAGTGGCGGGTGATGCCGACGGTGTCGCATTCCTGGAACGCATCGGTGCCGATCAGCGTCGTCGGCACCTGCCCGGTCAGGACGACCATCGGGATCGAATCCATCAGGGCATCGGTGATGCCGGTGACCGCGTTGGTCGCGCCGGGCCCCGAGGTGACGAGCACGACGCCGGGCTTGCCGGTCGCGCGGGCATAGCCCTCGGCCGCGTGGGTTGCCGCCTGTTCGTGGCGGACGAGAATATGCTTGATCGTCGGGTGCTTATAGAGCGCGTCATAGATCGGAAGGACCGCACCGCCCGGATAGCCGAACACCGTGTCGACCCCAAGGTCGACCAGCGCCTGAACCACCATGTCGGCACCGCTCATTTCCGTCACGACGAAACTCCTTTCAACACAAAAAACGCCGCGCTTGTGCGCTGCAACAGGGTTGCGGGCAATAGGTATATGATTCTATCCTGTCAACAGCCTTTGACGTAATATAATTGCTAATTCATCAATAGAATCGTTGTTTAGTGACTCAGTGTGACGGGGCCAGTCGGCGGGCGGCTGGTTGCGGAACCAGGTATATTGGCGTTTGGCATATTGGCGCGTGGCGGCCTGGGTGAGGGTGAGGGCTTCCTCGCGGCCGATGGCGCCGCTCAGATATTGCGCGATTTGCGGCACCCCGATCGCGCGCATCGCGGGAAGATCGGGGTCGAGGCCGCGGGCGAGCAGCGCCTCGACCTCCTCGATCGCGCCGCCGTCGAACATCTGGATCAGCCGCTGGTCGCAGCGATCGCGCAGCCAGTCGCGCGGCGGGAGGAGGATCAGCGGGGCGAGGGTGCTCGTCTCGCCGATGCCGCCGGTGTGGGCGGCGTGCCAGTGGCCGAGCGGGCGACCGGTCGAGCGGACGACTTCGAGCGCGCGGGCGATGCGGGTCGTGTCGGCGGGATTCAGGCGGGCGGCGGTATCGGGATCTTCGCGGTTGAGCGCGGCGTGGGCGTCGGCGACGGGCAGGGCGCGCACCGCGGTGCGCACATCGGGGTCGATCTCGGGGATCGGCGAAATGCCGTCGAGCAGGGTGCGGATATGGAGGCCGGTGCCGCCGACGAGGATCGGGATGTCGCCCGCGACGTGCGCGGCGGCGATGGCGGCGCGCGCTTCATCGGCCCAGCGCGCTGCGTTATGCGCCTCGGCGGCGTCGATATGGCCGAACAGGTGGTGCGGGATGCCCGCCATCTCTTCGTCGCTCGGACGCGCCGAGAGAATCGCGAGGTCGGCATAGACCTGGCTGGCGTCGGCATTGATCACGACGCCGCGCCCGACGGCTTTTGCCACCGCCACCGCCAATGCACTCTTGCCGCTGGCGGTGGGGCCAGCGATAAGTGCGACAGGCGGCCGTGCGCCGAAAGAGAATGAAGGAGATGCCATGTTCGTCGCGACGCTGATAGCAGCCGGAAAGCTGACCGACGAGGTGGTTCGCGAAGCGATCGACCGGCTCGACGCAACCGGCCACGACGTCGGCGCCCCGCACTGGCTCGACGAGGGCGACGCCGCCGATATTGTGTTTCAGGGCAGCCTGGTCAGCGCGCGCAAGGAACTGGCGCTGATGGACCATGGCGCGCTCGACACGATCGTCCAGCCGCTGGGCGACCGCACCAAAAAGCTGATCATCGCCGACATGGATTCGACGATGATCACCGTCGAGTGCATCGACGAACTCGCCGATTATGCGGGGCTGAAGCCCGAGATTGCGGCGATCACCGAGCGCGCGATGCGCGGCGAACTCGATTTTCGCGCGGCGCTGATCGAGCGGGTTGGGTTGCTGGCGGGGATGCCCGAAGCGACGTTGGTCGAATGCCGGATGGAGCGGGTGAAGCTGACGCGCGGCGCGCGGACATTGGTTCAGACGATGAAGGCGCATGGCGCGTATTCGGTGCTGGTGTCGGGCGGCTTCATGCCGTTCGCGGGGCCGGTCGGCGAAGCGATCGGGTTCGACAAGGTGCTGGCGAACGAGCTGGAGATTCAGGGCGGCAAGCTGACCGGGCGGGTGATCGAGCCGATCGTCGACAGCGCCGCAAAGCTGGAGACGCTGAAAGCCGAGGCGGCGAAGCACGGCCTGCCGCTTGCCGACACGCTGGCGGTCGGCGATGGCGCGAACGATATTCCGATGATCACGTCGGCGGGGTTGGGGGTGGGTTATTATCCACACCCGGCGGCGGGCGAGGCCGCGGCGGCGGTGGTGCGGCACCATGATCTGACCGCGCTGCTCTGGGCGCAGGGCTATCCGCGGCGGTCGTGGGTGCTGGGGTAGGTTTGGCGGGTAACGACCGATTGCGGACGTTCTTCTCCCCTCCCTTCCAGGGAGGGGAACGTCTTAAATCCAACCCACTGCAGACCTTCAATCGCGTGATCGCGAGGGGCCTAGCTCTCCTGCAATTTCGCCGACTAGCCAGCCGCGAAAGCGCGCCATCGCGTCGCTTTCGGGACGCGACATCGGGCGGGTGAGCCAGTAGCGGCCGGCGTCGATGGTGACATCGAAGGGCTGGACGAGCTGTTCCGACGCGAGCTCGCGGGGGAACATCGCGGGCGGGGCGAGCGCGACGCCGAAGCCTGCCGCGGCGGCGCTCGCCATCAAGGCGCTGCTGTCGAAGACCGGGCCGCGGAGAACGGGGGCGGCGACCCCGGCGGCGGCGAACCACAGCGCCCATTCGTCGGCGCGGTACGAGCGCAGCAGGCGTTCGGGGATCAGGTCGGCCGGGGTTTTGAGCTTTGCGGCGATGGCCGGGGTGCAGAGCGGCGCCATCGGCGCGGCGAGGAGCGGTTCGGCGTGGGTGCCGTGCCAGGCGCCATCGCCAAAGCGGATCGCGTAGTCGAGCGCCTCGCCCGCCAGATCGACGCGGTTGTTGTTGGTCGAGATGCGCAGGTCAATGCCCGGATGGGCGCGGGCAAAGGCGTCGAGGCGCGGGAGCAGCCAGCCGGTGGCGAAGGTGCCGACGACCCCGACCTTCAGCGCCTCGCGAAAGCGGCCGCCGCTATATTGATCGAGCGTGGCGGCGACGCGGTCGAAGGCGTCGGCGACGACGGGGACCAGCGCATGCCCCTCGTCAGTGAGTGCGAGGCCGCGCGGCAGGCGGTGGAACAGGCGGGTGCCGAGGCGGCGTTCGAGCTGCGCGACCTGATGGCTGACCGCGCCCTGGCTGACGCACAGCTCGATCGCGGCGCGGGTGAAGTTGAGGTGGCGGGCGGCGGCGTCGAAGGCGCGCAGGGCGTTTAAGGGGAGTTGGGCGCGGTCCATTGATCCTCTAATATCCAGACCTGTCTCGCCTCGTCACCCCGGACTTGATCCGGGGTCCATGCGGGGGCCGCTGGTTATGGAACCCGGATCAAGTCCGGGATGACGAAATTATGAGAAATTCTCATGGCTTTGTCGAGAAATGATGCTTTGTCCGGCGCGGACCGGCTTGGCAATTTGACGGCGAAGGAGACGCAAATGTTTGAAGCCATCAGCCTGTTCACCTGGCTTGCCGCCGCCAGCGGGGCGCCGGTCCCCGCGGTCGATCCGCTGACCCAGCCGATCACGACGTCGCGATCGGCCGAGTGGCTGGCGCCTGCCGCGCCCGAGAAGATTTACGGGCATAGCTATCTGGTCGGTTTTGGCGGGTTGAGCGTGGCGCTGATCGATACCGGCGCCGGGCTGGTGCTGGTCGATGGCGCGCTGCCGCAGGCGGCGCCGATGATCCTGGCGAATGTCCGCAAATTGGGGTTCGACCCCAAAGACATTAAATTTATTCTGAGCACCGAGCCGCATTTCGACCATGCCGGAGGGCTCGCGGCGCTGGCGCGCGACACCGGCGCGACGGTGGTCGCCAGCGCGCGCGGTGCCGAAGGGCTGCGGTCGGGGCGCCACGCCGCCGACGATCCACAGCTGGCCTATGGCGGCAGCTGGCCCGCGGTGACCACGCCGATGCGCGTGATGGCGGATGGCGAGGTGTTGACGCTGGGCAACGTGCGGATCACCGCGCATGCGACCCCGGGGCATACGATGGGCAGCATGAGCTGGAGTTGGCAGGCGTGCGAGGGCACGGCGTGCAAGGCGATCGTGTTCGCGTCGAGCCTGAATCCGGTGTCGGCGGACGATTACCGGTTCAGCAGCGCCGCGGGGGCGCCGTTCGTCGCGGGCTTTGCCCAAAGTTATCGGACGATGGACGCGCTGGCTTGCGATGTGCTGGTTTCGGCGCATCCCGACAATGCGGGGGAGGGGCGGTATAATGCGAAGCCGGGGGCTTGCCGGGCCTATGCCGATCGGTCGCGGCAGGCGCTGGCGAAGCGGTTGGCGGCGGAGAAGGCGGAGTCCGCGAAGTAGCGGGTTCTCGATCCTCCCTGTCGCGCAGCGATGGGGAGGTGGCAGTCCGTAGGACTGACGGAGGGGCTTTGGCGCTACCGTCGCTGCCCCTCCACCCCTTGCTTCGCAAGCGGTCCCCTTCCCCATGACTTCGTCACAGGGAGGATGTGGCGTTATTTATCGACGACCAGACAGGCCTGCCCGCTCTTGCTGAGCGCGGCGCAGAAGTTGTTGGCTTCGCCCTTGTTGGCAAAGCCGCCGGTCTGAAGGCGGGTGACCTTGCCGGTCTTGACGTAGGTCGGCCGGCGTGCGGCGACGGCAGGATATTTTTTGCCGAGCGACGCCCAGAGGTTGCGCGCATTGGCCTCGACCCCGAAGGCGCCGAGCTGGGCGCGCCAGGGGCTGGTACCGCCGGTGGCACGCGCCGGGGTCGGGGTTTCGCGGACTGCGATAGGCGCGTTGTTGGCGGGCGGTTTGGCTTTGGCCGGAGCGGGCGGCAGCGCGCCACTTGCGGGCGGCGGGGCATAGGTCGTACCCGGCTTTGCTTTGGCCGCGTCGGCAGCCGCGGTGGCTTCGGCGGCGGCGAGTGCGGCAGCCTGCGCGGCGGGCGTCGGCATGGTAGTGGCGCTGGGCAGCGGCGGCAGTTCCACCGGCCGCCCGCGCGGCGGTATGGCAGGGATCACCGGCGGCGGCGAATAGTTCGCCCCGGGGGCTGAGGCGGGCAGGCTGGCGGTCCGGATCGGCGAGGCGGGGGCGGGTTTTGCCGCAGGCGCCGCCGCGGCGGTTACCGCGGACAGGCGCGCGCGCGCCTCGTCCTTTTCGATTTCGGGCAGCATCGCGAGGCCGCGCTGGCGCTGGTCGAGCGGGATCAGGCTGTCGAGCTGCGCCAGACGCGCCGACGCGATGCCGAGCCCGGCGTCGCTGGCGCGTTTGGTCAGCGCATAGGCGCGCGGCAGATCCTGCGGCGCGAGGTCGCCGTTGAACAGCGCGGTGCCAAGGACATATTGGGCGCGCGGTTCGCCGCGTTCGGCCGAGCGGCGGATGAACGGCATCGCCTCGTCGCGGCGGTTGGCGGTGAACAGGACAAGGCCGAGATTATCCTCGGCCTGCAAATGCCCCTGTTTGGCGGCGCGGCGATACCAGGCTTCGGCCTGGTCGAGGTCGGCGGGAACGCCGCGGCCGAGCTTATAGGCCTGACCCAGGTTGAACTGGGCATCGGCATCGCCCGCCAGCGCCTCGGGGCGCCACTGCGCGACCGCGCCCTGATAGTCGCCGCGCTGCCACGCATCGACGCCATCCTTGACGTCGGCATAGGCGGGCGCGGTCAGCATCGTTGCCGCGAGCAGCGGCAACGCCAACGAAACGGCGGTGCGGAAGTGACGCATCATATTCTCCAATGACTGGCATTGCTGCAGTCCCCGGGGGTTTCTTAGCGTGGAATGGCTAACACCGCGTTAGCAACCCCCGCCTTCTAGCATATTTGATCCATTTCGGGACAAGTGTCTCTTGAGGCCTTGTTAACCATGATGGCGAGCGAGCCGTTCACCTTCTTTTTATCATCGTTAACTCAATTTTAGCGCCCCGCATGGCATTCCACCGCCAATTCGTGGTTTTTCAGGGGGACAGCTGTGCGCGTTTTGGCATTGGCTTCACAAAAGGGCGGGTCGGGAAAAACGACCCTTTCGGGGCATCTTGCGGTGCAAGCGCAGCTTGCCGGTGCGGGGCCCGTCGTCCTGATCGACATCGATCCGCAAGGCTCGCTCGCCGATTGGTGGAACGAGCGCGAGACCGACCTTCCCGCCTTTGCCCAGACCACCGTGGCGCGGCTCGCGTCCGACCTGGAAATCCTGCGTCAGCAGGGCTTTAAGCTGGCGGTCATCGATACGCCGCCGGCGATCACGATGGCGATCCAGAGCGTGATTTCGGTCGCCGAACTGATCGTTGTCCCGACCCGGCCCAGCCCGCACGATCTGCGCGCCGTCGGCGCCACCGTCGACCTGTGCGAACGCGCCGGCAAGCCGTTGGTGTTCGTCGTCAACGGCGCGACCCCCAAGGCCAAGATCACCAGCGAAGCCGCGGTTGCTTTGTCGCAGCATGGCACCGTCGCCCCGATTACCCTGCACCACCGCACCGATTATGCCGCGTCGATGATCGACGGCCGCACGGTGATGGAAGTCGATCCGAACGGCCGGTCGGCCGAAGAGATCCGCCAGCTGTGGACCTACATGAGCGACCGGCTCGAAAAGAATTTCCGCCGCACGATTTTTGCCGCGCCGATCCCGACGCAGGGCAATTATGGTGCGGTTCGTCCGATGGGCGGTGGCTTTGGCCGCCGCATCGCTGGCCAGTGACGGGAGGGATCGGAACCATGGGCGAACCCAAACCTCTCGCATCGCTGAGCGCCGGACTGCTGGCCCGCAAGGGCGGCGCCCGTCCCGCCATGCGCCGCCAGCCGCTGGGCAGCGGCCCCGCACCCACCAACGCCGTCGGTTATGATGACCTGGGCTGGAACGACATGGGCTATGACGTCGATCCCGATCAGTCGGGTGAGCCGGCGCGTATGCTGGATCTGAAGCCGTTGCTGACCGGTTCGGTGCCCGCGCATAATGTCGAGGCCGAACATGCGGTCGACGACAGCGTCGGCCATGAACTGACGGACGCCGTTGCCGACGATTATGGCGCCGAAGCCTATGGTGCCGAAAATTATGGCGCTGACGCGTTTGAGGCAGAGGCGCACGAAGTCCCCGAAATCGTCCGCCAGCAGGAATCGCTGATCGACCGGGTCGCCGCCGTGGCGCGCAAGGTCGAAGCCCGGCCGGTGCCGAAACCGAAGAAGGAAAAGGCGCCGCGCGCGCTGCGTGCCCGTGAAAAGGCGGCGTTCACGCTACGCCTCGATGCCGAACGCCATCTGCGGTTGCGGCTGGCGAGTGCGGTGACGAACCGGTCGTCGCAGGTGATCCTGACCGACCTGCTCGACGAATATCTGTCTTCGCTGCCCGAAATCGACGCCATGGCGAGCCGCCTGCCGGCCGCACGCCCGACGCGCCAGACGATGCCGCGCTGACCGCAATCAAGGGGGACCTGACATGAACCGCAAGATGCTGATGAACCTGGCCGTTTCGGGCTTTGTCCTGAGTGTTGCCACCGGATGCAGCGGGATGGGCGCGATGGCCGAGGCGCCGTCGCGCGCCGCGGGCAAGCCCGCGGCCGCCGCCAAATCGGCGACGCAGGCACGCGCCGCGCTGGAGGCGGGCAAGGTCAGCAAGGCGGTCGGTCTGGCCGAAACCGCGGTGGCCGGAAGCCCGCGCGACGCGAGCTATCGCGCGCTGCTGGGGCAGGCGTACCTCAACGACGGGCGCTTTGCATCGGCCACGAGTGCGCTCACCGAAGCGATGGAATTGGGCGCGAGCGACAGCAACACGATCATTGCGCTGACGCTGGCGCAGATCGCGCAGGGCAAGACCGCCGAGGCGATCGCGCTGCTGCAGGCGCATCGCGATACGGTGCCCGCGTCGGACATCGGACTGGCGCTGGCGCTGGCCGGCGATAGCGAAGGCGCGATTTATGTGCTGAGCGAAGCGGCCCGCGCCCCCGAAGCCGGCGCGCGCACGCGGCAGAATCTGGCGCTCGCCTTTGCCCTGTCGGGCCGCTGGGCGCAGGCGCGCATCCTGGCGTCGCAGGATTTGTCGGCCGCCAAGCTGGAAGCGCGGATGGCCGAATGGTCGAAACTGGCCGAAACGCCGAACTCGCCGCTGCGCGTCGCCAGCCTGATCGGCACCAGTGTGCGGGCGGACGCCGGTATGCCGGTCCGCCTGGCGCTGAGCAATTTTGGTGACACGCAGATGGCCGCCGCCGAACCCGTCGCCGCACCCGCGGTCGAACTGGCCAGCGCCGATCCGGCGCCGGTCGCCGCCTATGCGCCGCCGCCGCCGGTGGTCACCCCGGTGCTGGCTGATGCGAGCAGCGCCATTCGCAGCGTCGAACTGCCGATGCCCGAGCGGAACGCCAATGGCGCCGTGCCGGTCACCGAATTGCCGCAACCGGCCCCCGCCGCCGAAGTCATCATGGCCGACGCGGTTCCCTATCGCGCCGCGCCGCGCGTCGCGGGTGAGGGGCGTATCCGTCCGGCGCAGCAGCAGGCGCTGGAACTGGCGACGGTGCTGATCCCGAAAGCGATCGCGTTCAACGCCAAAAAGCCGACCGGCTGGGCGGTGCAATTGGGCGCCTATGACAGCCTGGGCATCGCCAAGGAAAAATGGGGCGGCCTGAAAAAGCGCAGCGCGATGCTGGCCAGCTTCCCGGCATCGAGCCACGCCGCGACGGTCAAGGGCCGCACCTTTTATCGCCTGACGGTCAACGGTTTGGCGACCCGCGCCGATGCGAATAATCTGTGCCGCGAGCTGAAGGCGCAGGGTCAGACCTGTTTCATCCGCGCGATGGGCGGCAGCGAGAGCATCCAGTGGGCGTCGAAAGTCGGCCAGCTGCGGCTTGCTTCACGGTGATTTGAGCTTCCCAGCCTGTCGGCGGGATACACGGAAAAGGGGTGCGGACGCAGAGCCGCGCCCCTTTTTCTGTTGGGGGAGAGCGATCGGTTGCGACCGCAAAATCCTCCCCATCGACTTGTGATGGGGAGGTGGCAGCCCGCAGGGCTGACGGAGGGGCCGCAACGTCGCTGCCCCTCCACCACCGCTTCGCGGCGGTCCCCCTCCCCATCGCAAGTCGATGGGGAGGATTCGCCGGCTTCGTTTCCGCCTTGAAGCTCCCACCACCGCCTTGCCCCTGTCCCCGCCGCGTGCAATAGGCGCCGCCCCCGCCGACCCACAGGAGCCCGCCATGACCCGCCATGCCACGCCGCGCGCGCTCGGGCTCGATTTCGGGACGACCAACAGCGTCGTCGCGCTGACCGATGGGCAGGGCGGGTCGGAGCTGGTCGAATTTGCCGGGGACGATGCGACCGGGGCGGTGTTCCGGTCGGCGCTGTGTTTCTGGGAAGAGGAGCGGGCGTGGCAGGGGATCGCGCATGAGGCGGGGCCGTGGGCGATCGCCGAATATCTGCAATCGCCGCTCGACAGCCGCTTTGTCCAGTCGTTCAAGAGCGTCGCCGCGAGTGCGTCGTTCGAGCGGGCGCTGATCTTCAACAAGCCGTACCGGTTCGAGGATCTGGGGCGGCTGTTCCTGCAGCGGCTGGTCGCGCACGCCGGGGGGCGGCTCGAAACATTGCCGCAGCGGGTCATTGTCGGGCGGCCGGTCGAATATGCGGGGGCGCGGCCCGATGCGGCGCTGGCGCGGCAACGCTATGATGCGATGCTCGAAGCCTTTGGGACCGAGATTACTTATGTGCACGAGCCGCTGGGCGCGGCGCACAGCTATGCGGCGCGGTTGACCGAGCCCGCGACGATCCTGGTCGCCGATTTCGGCGGCGGCACCACCGACTTTTCGATCGTGCGGGTCGCGGCGCCCGGAAGCCCGCGGCGCTGCGTGCCGCTGGCATCGGCGGGGATCGGGATTGCGGGCGACCGCTTCGATTACCGGATCGTCGACCGGCTGGTGCTGCCTTTGCTCGGCAAGGGCGGGCTGTACCGCTCGTTCGACAAGCTGCTCGAGATTCCGGGCGGGCATTTCCGCGATTTTGCCGACTGGTCGCGGCTGGCGCTGATGCGCAACCGGCGCACGCTGAACGAACTCGAGCGGTTGCAGCGCGATGCGGTCGATCCCGCGCCGATCGGGCGGATGATTGCGCTAATCGAGCATGAGCAGGGGTTTCCGCTGTACGACGCGGTAGGGCGGCTGAAGCGCGCGCTGTCGAGCGCGGAGGAAGCCGAGTTTTGCTTTTCGGGCGATGGGGTCGAGATCGAGGCGGTCGTGCGCCGCGCCGATTTCGAGGCGTGGATCGCCGATGACCTGCGGCGGATCGAGGCCGCGATGGATGCGGCGCTGGTCCGCGCGGCGGTGACGCCGGAGGACATCGACCGGGTGTTCCTGACCGGCGGATCGTCGCTGATCCCCGCGATCGGGGCGCTGTTCGAGCGGCGGTTCGGCGCGGAGCGGATCGCGACCGGGGGCGAGCTGACGTCGATCGCGCATGGACTGGCGCTGATTGGTGAGGAGGATGATCCGGGGGAGTGGGCGGCTTGATGGGGGTTGACCGGACGTAGCCCTTGATCCTCCCGGTGGCGAAGCCACAGGGAGGATCTATCCCTCCTCTTCACCCCGGACTTGATCCGGGGTCCATGCGGCGGCCGTGGCTATGGATCCCGGATCAAGTCCGGGATGACGACGAAAGGGAAGTTGGTGGCACGCCGACCCCCAACCGCCCTACCGAACCCGCAAGCCGCCCTTCCACATCGCGGTTGCGCGGCCTTGCACGGGCATGCCGTCGAACGGGGTGTTGCCCGCATAAGCCGCCATCTTTTTCGCATCGACCTGCCATGGGGTGCCGTCGTCGATCAGGATGAGGTCGGCGTCCATGCCCACGGTCAGGCGCCCGGCGTTGACGCCGAGCACGCAGGCCGGGGTGGCGGCGAGCATGTCGAACAGGCGGCCGGGCGCGACATGGCCGTCGCGCACCAGGTTCAGGCCCAGCGCGAGCAGGGTTTCGGCGCCCGCCATGCCGGGCAACGCCTCGGCAAAGGGGAGGCGCTTGTCTTCCGGGCCGCGCGGGTCGTGGCCCGACGACAGGATGTCGATCGTGCCGTCGGCGACCGCGGCGAGGCAGGCGTGACGGTCGTCCTCGGAGCGCAGCGGCGGTGACAGGCGCGCGAAGGTGCGGAAATCGCCGATCGCGGTGTCGGACAGGAACAGATGCGCGGGGGTGATGCCGCAGGTGACGGGGAGGCCGCTGGCCTTGGCGGTGCGAACAAGCGCGAGCCCGCGCGCGGTGGTGACCTGGCGGAAATGGACCGGCGCGCCGGTTTCCTCGACGAGCGCAAGGTCGCGCGCGATCGCGATCGCTTCGGCGATGGCGGGGGCTGAGGCGAGGCCGAGGCGGGTCGCCATTTCGCCGTCGGTCGCGACGGCCCCGGCGGTGAGCCCTTCATCCTCGGCGTGGATGATCGTCACGAGGCCAAGCGACGCGGCGTAGGCGAGGACGCGGCGCATCACCCCGGCATCGGCAATGCGGGTGCGGCCGGTGGCGACGGCGCGGGCGCCGGCGCTTTTCATCAGGCTGATTTCGGCGAGTTCCTTGCCTGCGAGGCCTTTGGTGGCGGCGGCGACAGGATGGACCCACAGGTCGGGCTTGCCGCCCTTGGCAGCGCGCTCGACGAGGCCGGGGTCGTCGAGCGGCCCGGCGTCGGGCATCAGCGCCGCGCGGGTGATGCCGCCAAAGTGAAAAGCGGGCTTGTCGGTCGCGAACACGCCGAGGTCGATGATGCCGGGGGCGAGCCATTGGCCTTTGGCATCGACGGTGTCGGTGCCGTCGGGGGTCTCGGCCGGGTCGATCGCGGCGATGCGGCCTTTGACGACCAGCAGCCTGCCCGGGCGCGGGGTGTCGCCGTCGATCAGCCGCGCGTTGGTGATGAGGAGCGGTTTCAGTTCCATCCCGCGACCCCCCGCTGGCGGCGCGTCAAAATATCGAGGCACGCCATGCGCACGGCGACCCCCATTTCGACCTGCTCGGTGATCGTCGAACGGGTGGGGTGGTCGGCGATGCTGCTGTCGATCTCGACCCCGCGGTTCATCGGGCCGGGGTGCATGACGATGGCATCGGGTTTCGCCTTCTCGAGGCGTTTGGGCGTGAGGCCGTAGAGCGCGTGATATTCGCGGGCGCTGGGCAGATAGGCGCCGTCCATGCGCTCGTTCTGGAGGCGGAGCATCATGACGACGTCGGCGTCCTTCAACCCTTCGTCCATGTCGGTGAAGGTCGTCACATGCATGCGCTCGATCGCGGGCGGGGTCAGCGTCGGCGGCGCGATGACGCGCACCTCGTTGCCGAGCAGGGTCAATGCGAGGATGTTCGAGCGCGCGACGCGGCTGTGGAGGACGTCGCCGCAGATGGCGATGGTGAGGCCCTCGACGCGGCCGAGGCGGCGGCGGATCGTCAGCGCATCGAGCAAAGCCTGCGTCGGGTGCTCGTGGCGGCCGTCGCCGGCGTTGAGGACGAGGCAATCGACTTTATCGGCGATGAGCTGCACCGCGCCCGAGCTGCCGTGACGGATCACCATCGCGTCGGCGCGCATCGCGTTGAGCGTCATCGCGGTGTCGATCAGCGTCTCGCCCTTCTTCACGCTCGATTGCGCGGCGTGCATGTTGACGACGTCGGCGCCGAGGCGTTTGCCGGCGATTTCGAACGACAAGAGCGTGCGCGTCGAGTTCTCGAAAAAGGCGTTGATGATCGTGAGGCCGGCGAGCTTGTCATTGTGTTTTGCGGCGCCCGCGCGGTTCAGATCGATCCACTCTTCGGCGGCGTCGAGGACGTAGCTGATCTCCCACGGGGTCAGCTGGGCGATGCCGATCAGGTGGCGATGGCGAAAGGCATCGCCGCCGGGCGGATAGTCGCTGGCGGGTCGGATGGTGGAGGTTGTCATTAAAGCCGAGCGTCTACGCAGGAGTTGCGAAAATCGCAAGCCTGATCCTCCCTGTGACGAAGTCATGGGGAGGGGGGGCGCTTGCGAAGCAAGGGGTGGAGGGGCGGCAACGGTTGGCCATGGCCCCTCCGTCAGCGCTTCGCGCTGCCACCTCCCCATGGCTTCGCCACAGGGAGGATTATCGGGTCATCGCGTCGATCGCGCCTTGCAGGATGAAGGCGGCGGCGGCGCTGTCGATGCGGTCGGCGCGTTTGGCGCGGCTGACGTCGGCGGCGATCATCGCGCGCTCGACCGCGGCGGTGGACCAGCGTTCGTCCCAGAGCAGGATGGGCAAGCCGAGCGGCAGCAGGTTGCGGGCGAAGGCGCGGGTGCTCTGGGTGCGCGGGCTGTCGGTGCCGTCCATGTTGAGCGGCAGGCCGACGACGAGGCCGACGATGCTGTGGGCGGCGAGCGCGGCCTTAAGCGCGTCGAGGTCGGCGGTGAATTTGGTGCGCTTGATCGTCTTGTCGGGGGTCGCGAAGCTCCAGTTCACATCGCAGGTCGCGACGCCGATCGTCTTGGTGCCGACGTCGAGGCCTGCGAGGCGGCCGCCGGTCGGGAAATGGGCGGCGAAGTCGGGGGCGGCGGTGGTGATCATATCACCCTCTCTAACCGTTCGTGTCG
>Ga0209232_1000675_pt1 | contig 20107 bp, 16 predicted proteins | sample ETNvirenome_2_60_FD_184066 | JGI IMG/M metagenome (GOLD analysis project Ga0209232, IMG submission 184066) | Marine viral communities from the Pacific Ocean - ETNP_2_60 (SPAdes) (version 2) | ecosystem: Environmental > Aquatic > Marine > Oceanic | place: Pacific Ocean | collected 2013-06-22
ATGAAACCTTAGACATGGAACGGGGTCTGAGGTACTTGGAGATTTCCAATGACAATTAAAGTCACATACAAGTATCGCGGCATTTCTTACACAAAATCAAAAACTATTTAATCAATGAAAACAATTGCACTTGCTCTCGCAGCCACCACATTAGCGTCTGCACCTGCATCCGCTGGCGTTTACTTAAACGCTGAATCTAATGATGGATTCACAGGATCTGAATACACAGGAAGAACTGTAGATGTACACATTGGATATGAAGGTTCAATTAAGAAGCTTGATTACTACATCCAAGGCGGTCCAGCATTCACTGTTGTCGCAGATGTAGATGGTAAAGAATCAGAACTATCTGGAAAGCTTGGAGCTACATTTAATGTAACTCAAAAGCTAGGTGTTTATGGTGAGTTCTCTGGTATCTCTAATGGAGATGAGGACAATAACTATGGCACAAAAATTGGAGCTAAGTTCTCATTCTAATGTCACAACAAAGCGACAAGGCTAGAGCGTCAGTTACTTCACTGACCCCTGAGCCAGAAATTAAAGAGGAAAAGAAAGAGACTTTTGATGAGGACATCTCATTAGAAGAAGCTTTGTCTACTCTATAAACAGGAAGGAGAGCACCTCAGAGTAGGACTCTCCTTTCATTTGGCTTTTAGCCCTTACGAGGATACCTATTAGCCGTCTAGACGGTGGGAAAGACCACGAAATGATTAATTTAAATTGTGCACGATGATGATTTATACCCTCAGTAAATTTAAAACATAGATAAATGGCTCAACAGTCAACCGCGCATCAGGCGTCGGTAACTATGCCAGGTGCCGCGCAGAGCACAGGGGATAGAAGAGCACTCTACTTGAAGTTATTTTCAGGTGAGATGTTCAAAGGTTTCCAGCACAACACAATTGCTAGAGATCTAATAATGAAGCGTACCTTGACGAACGGCAAATCATTGCAGTTCATCTACACAGGACGCACAAAAGCTGAGTACCATACTCCAGGTAACTCAATACTAGGTAACAGTGACGGTGCACCTCCAGTAGCTGAGAAGACTATTACAGTCGATGAGCTATTAATCAGTTCAGCATTCTTGTATGAGCTAGATGAGACACTTGCACATTATGACCTTCGTAGTGAGATATCTAGAAAGATTGGATACGCTCTAGCTGAGAAGTATGACAGACTTGCATTCCGTGCTATCACACGTGGAGCAAGACAAGCATCACCAATCACTAAGACTAACTTTGTAGAACCAGGTGGTACTCAGATTCGTGTTGGTGCAACAACCAATGACTCTGATGCTTATGTACCTGCTAACTTAGTAGCAGCTTTCTACGACGCAGCAGCAGCTCTTGATGAAAAAGGAGTTAGCTCTGACGGTAGAGTAGGTGTATTGAATGCACGTCAATACTATGAACTCATCCAACAAGTAGGTGAGAACGGTCTAGTTAACAGAGACGCACAAGGTACATCCAGACAGTCTGGTAATGGAATTGTGGAGATCGCTGGTATCAAGATCTACAAGTCAATGAACATACCGTTCCTTGGCAAGTATGGTACTGCTTATGGCGGAACCACTGGTGTAACTGCACCAACAAACACAGGTGACTTTGTAAGTGTAACTCCAGAAGATGCTTCTGGTGCACAGACAGGTATCAAGAACGACTACGGTACTAACACAGAACTAGGAGCTAAGTCTTGTGGACTTATCTTCCAGAAAGAAGCTGCTGGTATGGTAGAAGCTATTGGTCCTTCAGTACAAGTAACTAAAGGAGACGTATCCGTGATTTATCAGGGTGACGTTATTCTTGGACGTTTAGCTTGTGGAGCTGATTATGTTAATCCTTCAGCTGCAGTTGAATTATATGTAGGCGCATCTGCTCCTTCAGCATTCTAAGTTTATTGGGAGTCTTTATGACTCCCTTTTTTTTTATATAATTATGGCATTCCCTACCACTAACGCTACACTAGAATTACCAGCGGTTAATGAAATATTAGCGTCAGTTGGTCAAGCTCCTGTAACATCATTAGATCAAACCAACCCAGACGTTGCGATTGCATACGACACGTTGTTACAGGTGTCAAGAGAAGTCCAGTCAGAAGGATGGACATTTAATAAAGAGTATCATTATCCATTTACTCCTGATGATAATAATGAAATAGTCATACCAACCAATATCTTACAAATAGATATGGCTGAGAAAGGTGACTATAACCATATGAATGTAGTTAGACGTAATGGAAAACTATATGATAAAGAAGAGCACACAAGTACATTCACAAAGAAAGTAGAATGTGATGTTGTTTGGTTTTTTGATTGGGTTGATTTACCCAGACCGATACAAGATTATATAACTGCTAGAGCTGCAAGTATTACTGTTTCAAAGATAGTAGGTGATCAAAGTTTATACCAAATGTGCCAACAAAAAGAAGCTTACGCTAGAGCTTTAGCACTTGAGTATGAATGTAACCAAGGTCAGTTCACATTCTTTGGACACCCCCAAGGCGGTAACTATTACAACAGCTACAAACCATATCATGCCTTACAAAGATAATGCCAAATGTCACGCAAACCATTTCTAATTACTTAGGTGGTGTATCTAAACAACCCGATACAAAGAAGTTACCAGGACAATTAGTTGATTGTATTAATGCTTATCCTGACCCTACGTTTGGTTTAACTAAACGACCTGGATTTAAGTTTCTTAAGGCATTAGGTAATGAGAATATCTATGCCAATGCTAAGTGGTTCTATATCCATAGAGATAATGACGAGAAGTATATCGGATGTATTAAAGGTACAGCTATATACATTTGGAATGTTACCTCTGGTGTAGCAGCTACAATAACCTATACATCAAATGCTAATACCTCATATCTAACAGGTACTACAGCTAATGACTATGACGTATTAACTGTACAAGATACAACAGTTATTACTAATAAAACTAAGACTATAACGACTCAAGCAGCTCCATCATTTACTGCTAATAAGATAGGAACTGTAAGGCTCAGAGCTGTTACAGCTAACACCACATACAGCGTTACAGTTAATGGATCAACGGTTACAAATACAACTGGAGACTCAGCCAGTGCAGACGCTATCCTAACTAGCTTAAAGAACAGTATTGATGGTTTAAGTATCTCTGGAATGACAGTCACTCAGCTTGACTCATCCCTTGAATTAAGCTGCTCTAGTGCCTTCACATTGACTGGTAAGGGTGGTGCGGATAACGAAAGGTTAGATACATACCAAAACCAAGTAGCGAACGTTACAGCCCTTCCTGATAGGTCTAAGCATCATCGTGTAGTTAAGGTATTAAATACAAGTTCAGATAATGATACTTACTACTCAAGATTCATAGCTGATAATGGTACATCTGGAGCTGGTTACTGGGAGGAATACATCGCACCTGATGTGTCTCCAGGTTTAACAGCTACAACTATGCCTCATGAGCTAGTTAATACAGGTACTAATGCTTTTACATTCAGAGCTATAACTTGGACAGATAGATTAACTGGTGATGATTCAACTAACTCACACCCTAGTTTTGTAGGTAAGAAGATACAACAGTGTTTCTTCCATAGTAGCCGTCTTGGTTTCTTGGTTGATGATAATGTTTCAATGAGTCAAGCTAACGAGTTCTATAACTTCTATCATGTGTCAGCGATGACCCAGATAGCTTCTGACCCAGTTGATTTAAGTACTTCTAGTATTAGACCTACACTTCTAACAGGTGTCTTACCAACTGCACAGGGTTTAATCCTGTTCAGTAAGAACCAACAGTTCTTGATGTATGCACCTAATGGTATCTTCACTCCTACCTCAACGATCATTCGTGGTATCTCTAACTACGAAATGGATATCAATATTGATCCTGTTGATAATGGTACTAACCTTATCTTCCTGAGTAAGACTCCAGGTTTCACACGTATCTATCAGATGAGAACAGCTGGTCAAGAGATGAACCCGTCTGTCTTAGATATAGGAAGAGTGGTATCTGAATACATACCAAGTTCTATAACAGATCTTATAGCTAGTCCTCAGAACTCATTCATAGCAATGTGGGGAACAGATAAGAATGATCTATATTTCTACAGAACCTATAATGACGGTCAAAGAGATGTAATGCAATCTTGGTTTAGATGGCAACTACCAGGATTAGTACAAACAGTATCAGTTGATTCTGATGTGATGTATGCAGTCACCATGCAAGGTGGTCAGTACACATTAGTTAGTGCAAGTCTTAACCAAACACCAGAGGAAACCATCTTGGTTAACTCAGATGGTCAGAAGATGAATCCTTGTATGGATTTATATGCAACTGCTAGTTCAGTAGCTTATGACCAGACTGATCCTGTTAACCCATTCTCGAAGTGTTATATACCTTTTAATAATGTAACTGGCTTATCACCTGTACTTGTTATTGGTAGTGCTGCATCTGATTTAACTAACCCTACGTTTGTTGAATCAGGTTTTACCATCACACCAACAGTAGCTACGGATGGTGGAGGTACTTACTTTAAGGTTCCATTTAAAAATCTAACCAGTGTAGCTAGTAAGGTAATCGTAGGGTTTAAGTACACCTATGATATTGAACTACCGACTATATATTTCTCATTGAATGAACAAGGTACTCAGGCTGATTATACTTCTACCTTAACCATAGCTAGAGTTAAATTCTCAGTAGGTCTATCTGGAGTTATTAGTTTTAAACTATCGAGAAAAGGAACAACAGATTACGATGATGTTATACCTGTTATTACTGCAAACGAATACTTAGCTAACGACGTAGCCCTAGCTAATGAGTCTGTAGCGTCAATACCAATACATCAAAAGAATACCAACTTTACGCTGAAAGCATTTAGCGATTCACCATACCCTGTATCACTATCTTCAATGATGTGGGAGGGCTATTATTCACCACGTTTTTACACTAGAAAATAATGTCAACACCCGAAGAAAGAAAGACTGATCTACAAAAAGCAATTTATATAATCACAGAAGCTTGTGGTGAAGATAAAAATGCAGAACAATACTTATGGATGTTATGTGAAGTATGGAGACGACTTGATGATATATATGATCAAGATGAAACTGTAAACCGTGAGCAAATATTAGAAAGTATTGAAATTTTATTTTTAAAACTACCTACTAATGTGTTCTTTATTAGACATCAAGACGTATTACTATCACAACATCTATCTATGTGGAATGCTTGGCAAGCTTCAAATGAATGGGAAAACGGTGATGATACCGAACAAATTTATTCACATGTATGGCGATATGCGATCCATGAAGTTGTTCCTATTGTAGCTCTACTTACTCAAGGGTATGACAAAATGAAAACAATATCTATCGAAATACGCAAACTATTTAAAACTAATCTAGGAGAAGAATAACATGGGATGGCTTGGAGGTGGAGGCGGTTCAGACGATGTGATTGATCATCAAAATGAACAGATAAGGAAGAAGTTTGAATACGATAAAAAGAACTACGAATACCTATGGGGTATAGACGAGAGTAGTGGAGAACAGTTATTTAATGCTGATGGTACTAAGAAAGGTACACAGTGGAAGAACTACTATACAAGTGTCGAAGGTCTAGAACTTAAGAAACAAGCTGATCAAGAACAGAAAGCCTACCAAGAAGAGACTGCTAACCAGAATTGGGAGATGGGTAAATCCCAACAGCAGTACCAATGGGATCAGCAGGACGCTATATATGATAAGAATCGAGAACAGTATGAAGATGTACTGTTGTTTAATAGGGTTGAGTATAACGATGCTCTTGAAAGAGAAGAGTCTGTATTAAATGAACAATTTATTAGTGCAGCATTTGAAAATCAAGGTTTAATAGCTGATTTATATGAGTCAACTGGTACTAAAGGTTTTGATCAAGTGTCTCAGAAATTAGGACTTCTTAAACAAGAAGACTTAATAGAAAGTCAAAAGCAAAAACAATTAATCAATCTTCAACAAAGTACATCTGGAGCTAGGTTTGCTGAGGCTGGTACAAAGATCGGAATGCTAGATCAAGCTGGTAAAACTCAGTTTCAACAGGCAGGTATTGTACAAGATTTATTTGTTAAAGAATCTGATCGTAGGTTTAAGAAAGCTTCATTGCTAATGGATGTTGATACTCAAGATCGAATAGCACAACATCAAAATGATCTTATCCGTAGAGAGAATAAAGCTGCTTATGGTAAAGCTGCTCATGAAAGTACAGAAAGAAATCTACAAGCATTAAAAGCTCAAGGTCAGGCAGCTTTAACACAGTCTGGTAGATCACAAGGTAAGGCTGTACAGATGGTATTAGCTGAGCTTGGTAGACAAAATGCTTATATAGCTGAGTCACTAATACGTGGTACTGGAGCTGCTGAAGCTAGGATGAAGAATAACTTAGCTAATGTTGCTACAGCTAAGCAAAAGTCTCAATTAAACCTACAACAAATAGCCGAAGAATCAGGACAGAACATTGAGAAGACTTTATTAAACCTACAAGAAACAGAAAGAAATTTAAAGATAGGTAATGCTAAAGGTGAGCTTAATCTTGATCAAATCCGAAAGCAGGTATTTGATAATATTGAGAACACAACTCTAGATGTTAAAACCCTAGAGAATAACCTTAAACATACACAAACTGAAACTGGATTAAATCTTAAAAAGATTGATTGGGATGTAGATAATTTAGGATCTAGATTTAAAACTAATCAAGATATCTTAAAGGCTACTTTAGATAGTGCAGTTGAGGCTTCTGCTATGAGTCGACAAGATATAGCAAGAGATTTACGACAAGCTAATTTAGAAGCTGAAGCTAGGCGTATGCTTGATCCTTCGGCAGGAAGAGAGGAATTAAACCTAGATAGATTCCAACCTATTGATTTACCTACACCTAAGTACCAAGATCCACAAGAACCAGATCTACCACCAGCACCTATTGAAGGTGCAATGATGGATTCAAGTATGGGTGCAGCTGACTTTGCTGGAGCTGCGTTAACTGGAGTTACAGCTGGCTTAGGAGCTGCCGCTATGGTTGGAGGAAGTACAGCGTTACAAGGTTTAGGATTAGCTGCTGGACCTGTCGGTTGGGTTGTTGGTGGTTTGTCCTTCTTAAGTTCATTATAAATAAATACAATGGCAAACTTAACTTTTAGGGGGTCAGCGTCAAGAGGTAGACAAAGTTCGTTTGACCCATTCGATGTACCTGACCAGACCCTCAAACTACAACAAGAAACAGAGCGTACCTTAAGTGGTATGCGTGAGGTCAGGAGTCAAAACTTACAGAATAGGAATGAACAACTAAGTGCAATAAAGGAGAAGAATTATAAGGAATCATCTCACAGAGCTGAGATGAAATCTTTAGAGAAAACTTTTGCTGATGCCGTTCATAAAGCTGAGATGCAGCATTATGAGACAAGGATAACGGATGCAGAAACTAAGACTAGAGAAGCTCAGCGTAAACGTCAGCAGATGCAGGACTTAGCTGAATTAATACCTAAAGCACTTTCAACTTATGCTGAATTTGATCAGGCGAGGAGAGATAATACATTTAAAGAGGGAAAGGTACTACTCAACCAAATTGGTGGTGATAGTTCAAAAGCTATAGACTTCACTATACAAGCTGAACATCTAAAGTTCAGTGAAGCTGGAATGAATACACTAGTTGATAAGTATTATCCTAATGCCAGTGATCTTCAAAGACAACAGCTAAAGGGGTTGCGTGGTTATCGCTTGTTAGGTTTAAGAGCTGCAGCTGGTCAAGCAGCTATTGCTAATAACTGGGATCCTTTTTTCTCTCAGTACTCAAAAAATCCACGGAACGTAGGACGTTCAGGTAAGACACTTGATGAGATGTTGTCTGATCCTGAGTTATACGTTGGAACTGAGGTAAGAGCATTAAGAGCTAGGGCTGAAGCTGAATTCCAAAAGAAGTATTTCATGGATGACAACCCTGAATTCGTTAAGCGATATTTCCAGCCTGATCTTGATAAAAAAGCTGATGCTTTCAATGCAGAATTAAATGAGACTTTAAATAATAATAGAGCTAGAAAGGATCGACAAGATGATATAGATGATGTTGATAACTACTGGGCTTTAGATAAAGAAGGAACTGAATGGGTTAAAGCTTATGTAAATAAAGGTGGTGATAGAGCACATAACATTAGAACCTTATTTAAGGTATTAGAACAAAAGGCAGCTGATGGTTCACTACCAGATGATTTTATAGATAAATTAAAAGTTACAGAAGTAGAGATAAATGGAAAATTAACAACCTATGGTGAAAGTAAATCAGAGTATTTTAAACCTGTTGATAAAGCAATCCATGAACGAGCTAATAGAAACAGGATAATAAGAGTAGAAGAGAAGAAAAACTACAGTAGCCAAGCAGCTCAGAGAATGCAAGAACATATAATCAAGTATGGCAAACGCTACAACAAAGCTGAATGGCAGAGAGAAAAAGATTGGCTAAAGGCTAAAGGCTTCTCACAGTATGACATGGAGAAATATGCACCTTGGATTAAAGCTGGTGAGAATAGAGAACCTATGGAGATTGAGGCAGCCAAGCAGATGCTCGATGGGTTAGTAACTAAAGGAACCTTAAAGATGGCACATCTTCATTTAGTTCCTGACTCCTTATGGACTAAGTACAGTAAATTAGCTTCAGATGGTCAACATGCAATTGTTGATCAAAAAGGAATCTTTGGTCAGCTAGAAAAGGCTATAATTGCTAAAGCTAGTAAGAGTGCTAAATCAAAATTTGAAGTTAGATCTGAGGCAGAAAGAGTTATATCTAGAGCAAGGATTAAGGTAAGTCAATTAATCGAACCTGCTTTAATTGGTCAATTCGATGAATCTGGTAAGAGGGTAAAAGGTGGTAATCCGACAAATATCTACCAAGGAATTATTGATAACGAAATAAGATTATTAAACAGCAATGCCGAAGGTTCGATTTACGAGAGAGCAGTAGATAAGTCTGGAACTACTATCTATGGTCCAGATGGAGGGTTTGTTAATGACCATGACCCTACATCAATAGTTCAAGGATATAGGGACGCAGTAAAAGAAAAGAAAGATTTATCTGGAGTATTAACGAATCACGATAAGAAACGACTCGTTAACTATTCTAATGGGGTAGGAAGAATGCCAGACTTCGTAGAAGCTATGGCTGAAGAAGATCCAAATAGAGATCCATTTGCAATGGCTGAAGCTCTTACAGCAGCTAATATTAAAGGTGGAAGTATTGAACCTAGAGGACATGAAAATATACTTAGAGTTATACCACCTGCAAATAGGAAACTCATAACTGATAGAGGATCTAAAGCAAAGACATGGACAGCAGCTGCTACAGATCCAGAACAAGAGGATGCACTAGCAACTTCTTTTATACCTAAAGATGTCATGAACAAGAATCCAGATAATCCACATGATGTAGTCACTAGCTCATTCTCAGGTAATGGTTTAGATTTAGGTACTAATGTGTTTGGTGCTGATTTAAGTAATGTGCCACTGCAGCATATTATTGATGCTCAAAGTAAAGGTATAGTTTCAGAAGTTGGTGCATTTAAAACAACTAAGAACGATCTACTACGTTTAATAGGTACAGGTATGGCATCCCCAGAGGACTTGTTCACACCTGAATTACAGAAACTATTCTACAGAGAGAAGGTATATCAAGAAACATCTACTATGTATGCCAATTATGACATGTTTGAACCCATACTAGGGATAGGACAGCATTGGTTCACATCAGCTAAAGAACAGAAAGGTGAATTAGATGCTGACACAGCTGCTGCATTAAGCACTCGTCTTGATTTAACAAAGATACCAGCTGCTGTTTTCAACGAGTTCATAGGTCGAACTGTACAACCACTCAAACGAATAACAAAATGATGAATTATGGATCGGAGCAATGATTTCGCTGGTCTCCGTAATAGAGCAGTAAACAAAGGCTTAGAATTAAGAGAGGAAGAAAAAGCACAAGAAGAGGTGCAACAACAAGAGGCAGCCGCACAAGAGGCAGCCGCTACACCAACTGCTCCACCAGCTAAAAAGGTTAACAAGGCAGTAGAACTTGGTAGTGCTGTAGCTGGAGGTGTTGTAGATCTATATAACAGTGTTGGTTCTCTACCTAAACTATTAGACAAAAGATTTTATCAACCTACTGATCCTGAAAACCCATGGTCATATGATGCACCTTGGTTAATTAAAAACAAACCAATAACTCATACTGCATGGGGAGGATTTATCAGAGGTGGTATTGAATTAGCTGGTGGTGTAGTAGGTGCAGGTAAAGTTGCATGGGGAGCTAAAGGTCTTAAAGGTGTAGCAACTGCAGCTAAAGCTACAAGATTAGGACGTGTTGGGTTAGGAGCTGCTCAAGGTGCTGCTTATGACTTTGTAAGTAACCAATCCCAAGAATCTAACTTAGCTAGAACTCTTATTGATATAAAACCTGAATGGTCTGGATTACTTGAACCAATAGCTACACAGGACACTATGTCTCCAGCTATGAAGTCAGCTTATAATATAGGTGAAGGTTTAGGTATTGGTGCATTCTTTGATTTAGCTTTTGAAGGAATGGGTTTAGGTCTTAAATCCATTGCTAAGAATAAAAAGAAAGCTGCTAAGAAGATCACAGGTGGAGATGTTGATAAACTCTATAAAGCTATTAATGATAGTAGTGATGTTGATTACGCTGCATTAACAAATGATGTAGAGAAAGGAGCTAAGGCTACTTTTGAGAAAAGCATTTATAGAAAGTTTAAAAATCAAGCTAATAAACTTAGTGAAGGAACTAGAGTTAAAGCTGCTGATAGAGAGAACTATGGAACGATAGTTGGTTTTGAGAAAGGTAAAGCTAAGGTTAGATTTGTTAATCCTAGAACAAAAAGAACAGCTGTAGTATCCTTTGATAAAGGAGCATTAACCCCAATGGGAGGTGGTGATAAGGTTCCATCTATTGCTGACTGGAGAGTCAAAAATAAACCTTGGGAAGCTTTAACTGATGACCAAAGAGAAGGATTTAGAAAGATCTATGCTGAGAAAAACAATCTTGATTGGGGAGATGAAAGAGACTTTACTCTGAACTCTCGTAAACAAGGTGATGCAAATAAGGATCTAGCTGTAGAGCAACTTGAATTTGATTTAAGTACAAACAGTCAACGTCAAAACCCTGCTTACTACAAGGGTGGTGATATCTCTGATAACCAAGCTTTAATCACTACATCTAACCCTGTCAAAGGTGTTAGAGACATGATAGAGATCAGGAATAATCCTACTCAAAAGTACGGATCACCAGAGGGAACTATCACTGAGGCAAACATACGAAGAGCTGAATATACAGCTCCAGGTATGATGCTTGCAGAGTCAAATGCTTTAGCAAAGCAATTACAAGCTAGTCCTGCATATAACCTTTTATATGAAGGATCTAACGCAAAGGCTATACAAGAAGACTTAAAGAATGCTGCTACTGATGTATTCAAATTTATTAGCGATTCAGGTAATAGTCGTTTAATTGATATCCCTGAAGAGGATGTTATTTCATACATCAAGAATGTAGATACCAACCCAACTTTGATTGAAGGTCTACCAATACTTAACAAAGCTCAGTTACATGCTACTGATGTAGTACTTGGTCAGCTTTTATTTGAAGCTAGAGACTTAGCAAAAGCTAGTTTAAGTGTTGCTGATCAAATCAGTCCTTCTTCACCTGGAGGACTATTAGATGGAATATTATCTAGATACTCAGCTATAGCTCGTTTAAGAAAGGAAACCAGTATTGCATCATCTTATAACCTACGCAGGTTTAGAGATGGAGAGAAAGTAGGTAGATTCGATACTAAACAAGTAATAGCTAACGCTTCTGACGCTGCAGCTAGTGAAGTAGCTACATTTAAACAACTACTAAAAGGTGATGTAGATAACGACTTACTCGAATCATTCATACACTTCACTGCTACTGGTAACGGTAATAAACAAACCTTTAAAGACTTAGATGCTTTCTTTAGAAACAAGCTACATGGCTATAAGAATGGTAATCAATACCAAAGAAATGCTGTCCTAAACGAACTGATGGTAATGGGTATTAACTCAATACTATCTGGACCTAAGACTGTAGCTAGAGCATTAGTTGGTACTGGTTTAGGTACTGCTATGCGACCTGTAGCAACAATGATAGGTGCTGTAGGAGATATGGATGGAATGACCTTTAGAAGTGCAGCTGCATCCCTTGGTGGGATGATGGATGCTCGGACAGAGGCTTGGAGAAAAGCTGTAGCTGACTTCCAAAACTACAACTTAGATACAAAAGGCTTTAGAGGATTCACTGAAACAACAGCTGATCAAGAGTGGAATGCAATGATGTCTCATTTCGATCAGAATGGTACGCAAGGTGATAAGGCTATGGCTTTAATTGCTGATAACTTAAGAGGTCTTAACAAGTCTCCATTCTTTAATTATGGTCCACGAACCATGAAAGCAATGGATACCTACTTTACACAGATTATTGGTAGAGGTAGACAAAGACAACTTGCATTCGATGATGTTTATACAAAACTAACTGATCAAGGCATCATGGTTAGTGATAAGGATATGCCAGATCTACTAAGGAAAGTTGAGCAAGACTTTGAATCTAAGGTGTTCTCAGCTGATGGACAAGTTACAGATGAGATGGCTCTATTTGCATCTGATGAAGCAAAGTTAACTAAAGAACTAACAGGTGTTGCCAAAGATATAGATAAGATCTTTGACAAGATGCCATTCCTTAAGCCTTATTTCTTGTTTGCAAGAACAGGTGTTAACGCTTTGATGATGACTTCAAAATACACACCAGGTTTAAATTTAGTTATCAAAGAACATACCGATATATTCACGAAAGCTTGGGATGATCCTGAGATGTTGCAATATGGTATTAAGAGTCAAGCTGATTTAAACGTAGCTAAAGCTACTGCTAGAGGACGTATGGCTATTGGTTATAGCTTTGCAGCTATGGCAGGTACAATGGCTTTAAACGGTACTATCACTGGTAATGGACCACCTGACAGGAAATTAAGAACTGCTTGGATGCAACAAGGATGGCAACCTAGATCATTTAAAATAGGTAACTCTTATGTTAGTTATGAAGCATTAGAACCATTTAATGCATTCTTTAGTTTAGCTGCTGATATTACAGACTCACAGAAAGTAATGGGTGAGGAATGGGTTGGTAACTGGTATGGAAGACTTGCTCATTTAGTTGGAGCCAATGTAGTTAATAAATCCTTTATGGCTGGGTTACTACAACTCTCTGATCTATTCACAACTCAAGGTGGTGATACACCTAGAGCTGCAGCAAACATAGTCAATAACCAAATACCTTTAGCTGGTCTTAGAAATGAGATTGGTAAAGTCTTTTCACCTGGGATGAGAGAACTTGAATCTGGTTTCTGGCAAAGCATAGGGAACCGAAACCTATGGGCTGATTTGGTTACTAAAGATCAGTTCTTACCTTATAGATATGACATTTTAAGTGGAGAGAAGCTTAGAGACTGGGATCCAATGACACGTCTAGTAAATGCTGTTTTACCTATTAACTTAAACATAGGTGCAACAAATGAAACTAGAGAGTTGTTAATGAGGAGTGGTCTTAATTTAGCTCAAACATTTAATTCAGGTCCAAATGGACAACTACTTGAGAATAGACCTGATCTTAAATCTAAGTATCAGTTCTATATGGGTCAACAGAATATTGAGGCTCAACTTGCAAAGGTAATGACTCCTGAAATTATTGATTCAATTCAACGAATGGAGAGAGGTAAGAAAGATTATGAGGCTAAAGATACACTTCATGGAAGAGTCATCATGCCTATATTCCGAACAGCTAAACAAACAGCTTGGGACTTATTACTACAAGATCCACAGTTAGGAGGTGAAGCTCAACAAATAGATACCTTACATTCATTAGGTAAGCTTGAAAATCAATTTAGAAGTGAAGGTCAATATGGTCAAGAAGCTCAAGTAAGAAAAGAAGTAGAGGCAATAAAAAACTTACCTAAATAATCCACTCAGTCAAACCTAAACATAGCGTAAATGGCTGTAACACAAAATAACTACACAGGGGATGGTTCAACCGTCCTCTATAATTTCACATTTCCATATTTAGCGACTACTGATATCAAGGTAAAACTTGATGGAGTCGATACAACTGCATATTCTTTCGCCAACGCTACAACAGTTCAGATGAACTCAGCTCCAGCAAATGGAGCTAAAGTCATCATCTACAGGAACACCAACAACGATAACAAGAAAGCTACATTCTACCCTGGTTCATCGATTAAGGCGGAAGACTTAAATAATAACTATGACCAAATTCTTTATGTAGCACAAGAGGTCGATAATAATGCGATGAGCACCTTGGGCGATACTGCTATGCAAGGTGACTTCTTAATGGGACCAGGTTTTGGTCTTCAATTTGAAGGGTCAACAGATGATGATAATGAAACAAGATTAGTTGCTGCAGACCCCACAGCAGATAGAACTATCACCTTACCTAATGTCACAGGTAACGTTGTTACAACTGGAGATACAGGTACTGTCACAGATGCAATGTTATCTGGAGGTACAGCATTAACCAGTGCAGAGAAAACAAAATTAGCTGGCATTGAAACAGGAGCAACAGGTGATCAAACCAATGCTGAAATTAAAGCAGCTGTAGAAGCTGCGAGTGATTCAAACGTCTTTACAGATGCTGATCATTCAAAACTAAATGCAATAGAAGCTAGTGCAACAGCTGATCAAACAGCTGCAGAGATAAGAACATTAGTTGGAAATGCTTCTGATTCAAATGTATTTACTGACGCTGACCACACAAAACTTGATGGTATAGCTACATCTGCTAATAACTACACACACCCAAACCATAGTGGTGAAGTAACATCTACTGCTGATGGTGCTACAGTTATTGCTAGTAATATAGTTGATGAAGATAATTTAAAAATTAGTAATGCTGGAAGCAATGGTCAATATCTACAAAAACAATCAGGTAATACTGGGGGTTTAACTTGGGCTGATGGACCAGGAGCAGTAGGTGGTGCAACAGGCGTAGATTTTAATGATGCTGTTAAAGTTAGACTTGGATCATCAAATGAGCTAGAGCTGTATCATAGTGGTACCAACGCATACATAGTAGATAACGGAGCAGGTGATCTTTGGATTAAAAATACTGCTGGTGATGATTTATTTCTGCAGTCTGTAGATGATATACATATAAGACCTCAAAATGGTGAAGATGGGATTAAAGTAATTGGTAACGGTGCCGTAGAATTATATTACGACGGTAGTACGACTCCTAAGCTAAAGACGACGAGTATCGGTGTTGAGGTCAATAGCACTGGCACTAGTGCCGTCATGCAAAAATGGATATCTAATACAGGGTCAAATGAACGACATGTCGCTTTATATTCACCCGATACTGATGATACTTCTGCTCCATATACATTTTACACTCCTAATTCATTAGCGTTTAAAGTAGATACAGGTGCTATAGATTTATTAATCCATACGGATGGAAATGTACAAATACCAAACGATACAGGAAAACTACAACTAGGAACTTCACAGGATCTACAAATCTACTCAGATGGAAGCAATTCTTGGATAAAACATGATGGAGATGGCTCACTATATATAAATGCTGCTGGAACTAGCGAGGATATCTATATTCGAGCTGCTGATAATGTTTATATTCAAACTCAAACGAGTGAATCTGCGATAACCGCAGTGGGTGATGGAGGCGTAGACCTTTATTACGACGGTGATCGTAAATTTAAAACCATCACTTCAGGCGCAGAGGTTGAGTCGTCATCGGGAGATACACAACTAGTCGTACATGCAGAACATGATGACAGTGCTTCTGATGCAATATTTAAAGCCTATACACAAAACAACCAAGCAAATTGTTATTTAATGTTTGGTGATAATGATGATACTTTTGTCGGAGGTTTTAAATATGAAAATAATGGAGATCAATTAGTTTTTTTTACCAACAATGCTGCTGCTTGGTATATAACTTCAGATGGTCATTTTAGAAATAATAGTGATACACGTAAAATACAGTTTGGAGCTAGTGAAGATTTTTCTATTTACCACGATGGAAGTCATAGCTACATTGATGAGACAGGTCAAGGTAATCTTTATATCAAATCTTCTGGACTTTGGCTACGAGATGGTGGTGATGGAGGTATACAGAATTTAGATGGAACAGAGAATCATATCCAGTGGCATGCTAATGGGAATGTAGAACTCTATTACGACGGTGGCACTCCTAAGCTTCAGACAACTTCGACTGGTGTTTCCATTGCTGGTGATTCATCAATAGATGGAAACTTGGATCTTGGAGGAGGTGTTTTTATAGGAACTGAAAATCATTATTTTTATCGAGATAGTGCAAATAGAGTTAGTTTAAGAGTTGGAGATACTAGCGGTACTCATACTTATGGATCATTCGCTAATAGGAGTGGAGTATTTGCTGTTGGTTGTCCGAGTGGAGACTTGATCCTAGAAGTAGGTAATGAATCAACTCCTGATCAAGCTATTAAATGCATAAATAATAACGCAGTAGAACTTAATTTTGATGGCGCTAAGAAGTTTGAGACGACGAGTCCAGGTGTATCAGTTACAGGAGATATAAGTATTAGCGGCTCTATTGATGAACACGTATATAACTGTACTGGAACAGCGTTGGACCCTAGTAACGGGACAATGCAATACAAAACTTTAGGAGCTAATACAACACTTACTGAAAGCATTGCGTCAGGTGAATCAATGTTATTAATGGTTGCTGATGGTAGTTCTTATACTGTTACTTGGCCGACAATGACTTGGGTTGGTGGTTCTGCACCTACCTTAGCTACAAGTGGTTATAGCTGTATAGAGCTTTGGAAGATATCTAGTACTTTATATGGGTGCCATATTGGAGACGTAGCATAATGAGAAATCATTTTTTAAGAGCTAATGGTGTTCCCTCTAGTGGCAATACTTTTAATGGAGTTACAACTAATTTAGAAGTTCATTATGACTTTAGTAGAACCGATTGTTGGAACAGAAATCAAAGTACCAATGCTGCTGATTATACAGTTAATAATTTAGCTAAGGACTATGCCGATGCTTTGTTTAGAGATAGATCAACTGGTGCATTTGAACACGGATCAGCTTCTTCATGTTGGAGTTTTAATTCTTCGGAAGGAGGAGGCTGTTTACAGACTGTACCTTCTAATCATACTGATAATGTTAATGATGATGCCGCCCTAGTGATCCCAGGTGCTAGTACAAGCACAAGTGATGATTCCTTTCTTCATGACATGCCTACTGTAAGTTCCACGTCATCTCAAAACCTAATGAACGGTATTGGGACTGGTGCTTTTACGATAGAAATGTGGGTACAATTCTATGTAAATCATAGTAATAGTGGTGCGGCAAGAAAAAATTTTTTTATAAAGGGTGTTCATGCAGGTACTAGTATTGAGAGTTATCATTCGTTTCGTTTTTATGACGCTAATTATTCTGTTTCAGTTCTTAGGGGAGATTTAAGATGGTTAGAAAGAAATGGTACCTCGGGTAATCATAGTGCTAGAGCTTTTGTAGAAACGCTCCCAGGCGCACCAGGGAGTGGTGCTGGCTGGTCTGATTGGCTTCATATTGTATTTTCTAGGGAGTCGGGTTCGTCTGATAATGTAAAACTATATTGTAATAACAGTCTTGAAACAACAGAAACCAATACTAATAATTGGGATTATAATAGCTATGTAAAAGTTTTAGAGGTAGAAAATTCTATCGACCCTCCTAGAAGGCATGGAATATTTAGGTTTTATAAAGGAAAGGCATTAACATCATCAGAAGTAACAACTAACTGGAACGCACAGAAATCACGCTTTGGACATTAACTAATATGAAATACGCAATTGTCGATGGAACTACTGTAAAAAGTAGCGGTACCATCTATGAACTCTTTCCACAAACTTCATTCCCTCAGTCTGGACCTAATGCATCGTTCATTAGTGATAACAACTTATTGGAAATTACTGAGTGGCTTACATACACTACCCCTTCTCAAAAACTAACTAAAAACGTTGATGTTTATGTTGATAGCGGTAAGGCTTATAACTGCAAAGTAGAAGCAACTACTACTGAAGAAAGAACAACTCTAATTAATAGTCAATGGTCTAGCATTAGAGAGCAAAGGGATGAAAAACTACAAGAAACAGATTGGAGAGCTTCTTCTGATCTAACACTTAGTGATGCTTGGAAAACTTATAGACAAGCACTAAGAGATATACCAACTCAATCTGATCCATTTAATATCACATGGCCGACAAAACCTTAAACAATTTATTCAATAAAACAAAATGGCAACAAAAACTTGGCAAGTAAATACTCTTCAACGTGAACTAGCTGATGGGTATGTAAATAAAGTTATCTACCGTGTTAATGGTGAAGATGGTACTTATAAATTTAGAGCTACAGGTGAGGTTGATCTCCCTAAGCCTGATACTCTTGTTCCTTATGCTGACCTTACAGAAGCAACTGTATTAGGTTGGGTTAAGGCAAAACTAGATGCAGATAACGCTGGTACTGTAACTGCAATTGAAACAGCTGTAGAGAACGGCGTTAACGAACAAAAAACCCCAACTACAGGTGTCGGCAAACCTTGGTAGGATAAGAGTTCCTACTACTCCTACATCGCTACCCTCGATGCAAATCGAGTTCAAACCACCCACAGCGAGGTTTCCATCTTATAAACCAATGGTTATACCTCCGAGTGATTTGGAGTCACCAGAGGGAGTAGAAGCTGAAGCAACAGAACAACCAGAACCACCTAAATTACAAATACCTGTATTGGATATTCAAATGCCAATACCTGAGACAGCAGTAGTTGTTACAGCTGTTACTACAGCAGTAGTGGCAGTAGCTACTACTTCTATCACTCAGTCTTTATTTGAACCAATTAAAAAGAAAGTACAGAAATTCTTACAAGGGAAAATAGATAAATGGAAGCAAAAGCAACAGAAAAACCCAAAGGACTCTTTGGAAAGTTAAAAGAGAATGTAGACGATCATGAAGAACAGATGGTAATCCTTGGGGCTATGGTTCGTTTAGGAGTAGTCGTTTGGTCCGGATTTATCATTACTTTAAACTATGTAGAATTACCTATGTTTAGAAAGAGTCCAGGTGGGGATATTACATTTCCGGCTTCGATTTTTACAGGAGCCCTTGCAACATTTGGTTTGTCTACAGGTAATGGTAATGGTAAAAAGAACGGCAATGGAGACACTAAAGTAAAACAATGAAAAAATGGATAATACTCTTAGCTCTGTTGTCACCCACAGCAGCAAGAGCAGAATTAGTAACCCCCAATTTCACACAGGGGTCAATGAATTCCACAACAACAACGACTCAAGAGATCGTCGAAGAAATAACGACGACCACTTATGGGTCTGCATTAAACAAATGGAGTGGCGAAAATATCACTCATACATCAGCCTCATCAGGAGGATTAGTAGCTACAGATTCAATATTTACCCTAGATTCGGCTGGAGATCCTTTCTCTCTAGAGATAGTAGAAAGAGCAGCCAGTCAGGTATTATCAGTAGAAGTAATAGACAGAGAAATAGACGTTACTTCTACTACGGTCTCCTTATCAGTCTTCTCTCAGTAGCTCCTGTAAGAGCTGAAGATGAGACGAATAACGTAAGTAATCCAGTAGCCGCTGCGACGGGAAATGTAACCAACCAAGCGGTGCAATTCCAAAACAATGGAGCACCGTCAAGACAGCACTACGGACCTAATATTTCGTGTAATGGAAGTACGATGACTTTCTCACCATTCTACATGGGAAATCATACGACTCCATTTGATGAGACTATGACTCAACAGACCTATACGGTAGCTGAGAACTGGGGAGGTCAGATAAACTTCATGATCCCTTTAGATCGTGAAGGTTTGAATAGATGTCGCAGTATAGCGGCAAGACAGGAGGAGAAGATGCGCTTGGACTACGAGTTGGTTCGTGTCCTGAAATGCAGTGAGCTCCAGCAAAAGGGCTTCATGATATTGCCTAATACACGTGTCTAT
>Ga0209232_1000677_pt1 | contig 20088 bp, 14 predicted proteins | sample ETNvirenome_2_60_FD_184066 | JGI IMG/M metagenome (GOLD analysis project Ga0209232, IMG submission 184066) | Marine viral communities from the Pacific Ocean - ETNP_2_60 (SPAdes) (version 2) | ecosystem: Environmental > Aquatic > Marine > Oceanic | place: Pacific Ocean | collected 2013-06-22
TAACAGAATAATCATTTGCAGAACCATCACCAATTCTTACTTGACCATTAGATGCGATGCGAAGATGGTCTGAATTTTGAGTCGCAAATATATGTTCTGTTGCTCTATAACCTAATGGTTGTAAAGAACTACCATCAGCATTTATTGCTTGAATACAATTATTATCAGCACCAACTTCACCTATATTGTGAGTAAATATTATAGCACCATCACCAGAATGGCCACCAGGTGTTACATGGAATTTTGCTGTTGGTATAGTACTTCCAATACCAATATTACCACCATTAAGAATAGTTAATTCACCATCTTCATTATTAGTTCCAAAAGATAAATTTGCTGCTGTTGGATTCTTGATAACAAAATTGCCACCAAATGTGTGACGCATACTTAACCTGTCTGAACCATCAGCAGGAATTAAAATCTCACCATCAGATTTGATGCGAAGTTTTTCGTCACTGTCAGCAATTCCATCTATTCTAAATGAAATAAAACTATCAGATGAACCTGCCCCACCATCAGCAGTTAAAGTTAAATATCCACCAGCACCATCAATTTGACTATAAACACCAAATGGATCACTATCATTTAACCTAATTACTGGGTTTGCTGATAATATCTCTAAAGTTTCATGTGGACGAGTAGTTCCAATACCAACACGATTTTGTAATGCATCAAATACTACATTAGTACTACTATATAAAAATTCATTTTCTCTACCATCATGAGGATTTGCATTCTCAACAAAACTCATATAGTAGGTGCCAATTCCAGCAGCTTCAAATTCTGATGTTAAACTAATATTAGTGCTACCAATACTAACCCTATTAGCATTATTTACTGTTAAATCACCAGTAGAAACCCATTGTACACCGTCATTCTGTCGTGTCTCTAAAATATATCCATTTTCGGCTCCATAACTATTATTTTTATCATACAGTGCTCCACTTATTGTAGTAATACCACTTACACTTAAATTTGTTGTATCTAACTGATTAGATACTGTAATACCAGCCCCAGATGTAGAAAGTCGTTCTATATCATTATAAAATAGTTTTACAGAATCACCTTCTGCAGCACTAATCATTTTTACACTATCATTTGCACTATTAATTTGTACAGCAGATCCATTAATTAATAAACTTCCAGTACCAGAATCTCTTATATAACTATTATCATTTTCATGAAATATTTCAAGACCGTCAGAAGTAGTACCAAATATAGATTTTACATTATCAAGAAAAATAAGTTCATTTTCAGATTTATCCCACTTAACACCTTCAGAATTTCCATCACTACCAAAAAATACTACATTTCCATTATGATTTGCTCCAGTATCAGTTACAGTTCCATTTACCTCAATTCCAGAACCAGTAGTTTTAAATCTCCAAGTACCATTGTCATACAATTCAACAGCTCCACCAGAACTGAAAGATGCCATTGTCTGTGCTAATTCTACATTACCAATATAAACAATAGTATCAGATTCAATACTTAAATCATTACCAGCACCTGTTTTTGTATGTCTTATTATACTATCATCACCTGAAAATATTTCTAAATTATCATTAAATATTGCTTTTGTATTATGACCAAAATATGCTGTACTACCAAAACCAACAGTTGCACCTGTACCAGTTTGTACACTTCCAAGAAATGTAGATACACCAGGATTTACAATAAGTTTTTGGAAATTACCTTCATCTAGGAATAAATCATCATTTACATATAAATCTCCACCAATATAGAAATCACCACCAGTGGTTGTTATACCACCAGCAGCAGCAAGAGTAACTGCAACACCAACAACCTCTCCTTCACCATATGTTGGGCCAGTAATTGATAATCCACCACCAACATTCAAATTTTTATCAATTCCAACACCACCATCTACCAATAATGATCCAGTATCAGTAGTGGTAGATTCTAAATTTTCTGTAATAGAAACTACACTTGAAGTTTCTATAGTACCACCTTCTGCACCTATAGTTAAATTTCCAGATGTAGTTTCTATAGTATTAGTATAACTTTGAATATTTCCAACTGTAGATACACCTGATACCTTTAAATCAGTTGTGGTGACAACTCCTATTACATTTAATCCTGTTCCATTAAATTTTAAATTAGGACTATCTTGTAAAGTACTTCCAATTCCTACCCATACAACACGATCTTCATGTAAATTATAAGAGGTTGAAACTCCAGCAAATATAGTACCATTAAAACTAGAAACACCAACAAAAGTAGATAAACCAGTTACTTCTAATTCACTAAATCTTGCTGAACCAAATACATCTAATAATTTTTCTGGTTGAGTACTACCAATACCTACTCTTTGATCAACACTGTTCCATACAAAATTTGATGCACCATCAACATATCCTGAACTACTATGATATTGAATATCAAATATAGTACCACCAGCACCAGCTGTAATAGCATTTGATGATGTCCATTCAACTCCAGTTGTTCCTCTGGTTAGAATATTTGATTGAGTACCTGGATCATTATTAAAGTCATAAATTGTTCCTGTTAATCTTAAATTTCCCTGTAAATGTAAATCTTGATGTGGAATTGTGGTTCCTATTCCAACTGAACCAAAACCAACATTAACAGTAAGAGTTGTTCCACCAATACCAACATCTAATCCTTGACCTACAGTTAAAATACCAACAGTTTTATCAAATACTAAATTTGATGATGTACCAAAATCAGTAACACCTAAACCAGTTGGATCCCAACTAAACAATACTTCCCCACTATTTCCTGGAGGAGAAACAGTAATAGTTCCTATAGTACCAGCACTTACACCAGGAACATACTTATTCGCAGTAACACCAATTCCATTACCCCTAAAATCAATTTGTGTAACACTACTTGCAGTTCCCACTTGAGAACCTTCATCAAATAAAGTAACACCCGCAGGAGCTACTCCTCCTTGTAATGGAACCCAATATCTACCTCCATTCGGATCATCTAAAATTGAAATTATTTGATATCTATCACCAAGAGGAATATCACTACTTCCCCCATTAGGAGGATTACCAACGTTAGGTTCAGCTTGTTCTAGACCAAGAAACTCATATCTATCATTTGTTAATTGGTCTTGAGGAGTTCTTCTAACTCTTCCACTTAGATACTTAGGCATTACTGTTCTCTAAAACACTACCCACAAATTCCATTTGAAGAGGAGCAACTTGACCACCAGCATCTGTTGTTCCTACTCTCACACTTATTTTATTATTAGTAGATTCAATTATTGATGTAGAAATACCTGAAACAGGATCAGATGGTCTTGGATAACTGTGTTCAGTTCCATTATTATCCAAAGTGCAAGTGAATATTAATGAATTATTAGCAATTTGGATTTTATCAGTAGAACGTTTCATTCCACTTGCAGTAAAACTAAGAGGTACTGCTTGATGTGTATAATTTCCACCTCCTATCACCACTCCCTTAGTAATACCAGCTGTTGCTGATACAAAACTATGAGCATTAGTATTTGTAGAAGGAACATTATCCAAAACTTGCACATCAAATGTGTTTGTTGTGACATTAGAAACTTGTATCCATTTACCACTTATTGGATCACTATATCTTGGATATGTTTTATGTGATGCAATTCCAATATAATCTCCATAAGTACAACTAAATGTTAATGAATTATCCGCAATTTTAATACCATCACCATTTTCTAATCCATGATTAGTTATGGTAACAGTCATCACACCTGTAGTAGGATCATAATCTATATCCTCAGGTTGCATAGAAGTTGCAGGTACAAATGTATGAATACCAGTATATGATGCAGTACCAACATCTAAACTAATTGTAGTATCTGTGGTTGCAGCAATTGCAACAGAATTATTATAAGCAGGATCATTTTCTGTCGCATCACCATATCCATTGGGTCGAGGATATGTATGAACACCTACATGATTATCTTGTGCACATGTAAATTGAAGAGATTTTGGTACCAATCTCACACTTGTTATTCCAGCTCTAAATGTATGTTCATCACCAACAGTTAAAGTTGCGATCCCCGCAACTGGATCATATTCAGCATCTGAAACCGTAAAATAATTTAATGGTGTTGTTCCTACTTGTACTTCAAAATTATTATTATCCTTTTTAGTGACTTCCTTCCATTTACCACTCATAGGGTCAATATAAGCTCTAGGATAGGTTTTAATATTCTGATTACTATCCATAGAACATTGAAATGCTAATGAATCATCATCAAATTTAACTAAATCACCAGTTTCAAAAACATGTCCTGCTAATGTAACTGTCAATATACCCACTCTTCCATCATATTCAGCATCATCAGGAGTATAAGAACCTGAAGATGTTATCATATTATGATCAACAATAGTAAATGTTGTAATACCAGTTCGTGGATTATATGTTGCATTAGAAGGAGTATAAGTTCCACCACCATCTAATGTTATACTATTAGATTTTGCTCTAACAAAAGAATGAATTGCTGGATTATAAACATGCTTATACCCTAAAGATCTTCCAACAACAGATGAAAAAGTACATGAGGTTCCTACAGTATCTACAATAGTATCTACAGTATATGACTTTTGAGGATCTGGGAATATATTAGTAGTAATACCTGCATTACTTGAACAAGTAAATGCAATACCAGCCATAGTTATTTGAGATCCAACCTCAAATCCATGAGGGGTTTCTCCTGTTGTTACTGTTGCAATTCCAGATGGTTCATCATATATAACATCCGTAATCGTTCCAATGCCAGTTTGAATTCCAGTAATATATAAACGATCTATAACTAATGGTGTTTTCTCTAAGACCAACCTACCATCAATTAAAATTACAGCATCATTTGGTGGTATTTCTACATCTTTTATAACTCTTATATCTCTACTAAGACCTGTACTTCTCTGTACCCTTCTTTGTATAAAAGTAATTTTTGGATGAGTTCCACCAACAGCTACATTTGATACTTGAGCATACAATACTAATGATGAAGCTCCTGTGGGAACTTCATATAATTTTTGTTCTCCTGGTGCTACAGGAACAGCAATGTTTATAAATTTATTTACTGGTGCAATTGCCATATTATCTCAATGCTAATATTAATGGTGTTAATTGTGCTTGAATAGCTCTATTAAAGTCTCTTCCAGATATCGTAGATGTTGTTTGGTCTATAGTTAGACCTTCACCAATTTTAAAGTTTCCTTTTTGATCAGTACTGGTGAATGGAACTTGTCCACCATTAATAGCAACGATTTCATTTTCAGGAATAGGTTCACCACCCTGGAAGGGGTTTGCTCTATTTATGTCTGTACCTGCACCAACATATTCAAAAGAATGAGAACTGGTGATAATACGACTTAATCTTACAAATTCACAAGTAGTTCCAGAACCTATAGAATAAGGAACAAACTGGTCAAATGTTATAGTTGTCAACCCAACATTTGTTGGTTCAGTTGAACTTTCAACAGTAAACAATATTGGATCAGTATCTACTATAGCAGTAGCATCTCCACTGGAAAAACTAACATTAATATCTTGATTTGGAAGGAAATTCCTACCACTCGATACAACATCAATAGATGCAATTGTTCCTGCTGCACTTACATTTGCAGAAAATTCAGGAAGAATTGCTTCTGGTCCTAAAGGTGTATTTACAGTAACAACTGGTGGAGCTGCCTGAGTATAACCACTTCCACCATCAGTTATTTGAATTCCTCTAATTAATTGAAGAGGTCCTGTTACTATTCCAGTAGCAATAGTATCATTATAATTATTTAAATCAATATGAAAATAAGCACCTTGTCCATCAAAAGGTTTTCTATAATTACCATTAGTATCAGTAACACTATTTACGGAAACAATATCATTTTCTGCAGAAATATCATCTCTGGTTGAACCAGTAAATTCAACATCACCATAACCATCAGCAACTAATCCATAGATACCAAATGATGAGTTTGAGTTTGTCAAGTCACATTGACCACCAGTGTCACAATAAATTGCTTTTTCACATCCAATTGTAAATATAGAAACTAACTGAGCATATGCATTATTACTAATAGAAACACCTATACCATTCTCATTATACTGTGTAAATGAATCGCATACCATACTCTTAATATCTTGACCTAAATCATTAGTTCCAAAGAATGCTGCATTTACATAATCACCATCAATTCTCATACCAACACTACCAGTCATAAAGTTGGTACAATTCCTAATATAAGGACTTCTATATCTACCTCTTGGCCCTTGGTTTGCTGGACCATATACAGTATATCCTGTTACTGCCTGATATCCTTTACCCGAAGCAACAGCTTGTGATGTGGGAGGAAAAGCAACTGCTCCCATATTAGAATGATTGGTGCTATTTACTTGTCCCGCAAAATTTAAATTTTGTATTAAGCAACCTGCCCTGACATGAAATACATCTTTATCAACATTATTGGGAACAACTGTTACCAATCTCAAATCTTCACCAGAAATAGTAACTTCAGTTCTTAAACCGACAGGATTATTTTCATAATATACACCAGAACGAACGATTATAGTATCACCTGCTTCTGCAATTGCTGCTGCTCCACCTATTGTTTTCTTAGAATCTCCTTCTAACAATCCACTATTTGAATCATCACCATTCATTGAAACCCATATAGCATTTTTTGTTTGAACACCAGAAGGTCTCCATGATACACCAGTTCCTACAGATGCCAAACGATAATCAGTTTGACCAATTCCAGGACCTGCAATACTATCATTAATATCTTTTAATGGGCCATCAAGTTCTACGGTATCTCCAAATGTAGAAACACCAGCAACAGTTAAATCCGTGGTTCCTGTAGTACCAGTTACAGTTACACCTGTCCCAAGAGTTTCTAATCTTTTCGAATCATCAAAGAAAATGGATGTTCCAGCACCAACTGTAGCCTGAAGATAATTCTCTCCTGCACTGGATTGTAGAGATAAATTTGTAGCTTGTATTAAAAGATCTCCTGTACCATTTTCGGTAATAAAAGTATTTTTATTTGTTGAATTATAATATATTTCTAATTCTCCACTAGAACCAAATTTCGCTTTTTTATCGTTTAAAAGAGTAAAATCTCCACCAATATTCAAATTACCTTCAATACCAGCACCACCACTTTCAACAATAAGAGCACCCTGATCTTTATTAGCAGAACTAGTATTAGCAGATACAACTAAATTCTCGGTTATATAAGCACTATCTCCAACATATAACTTTTCATTAATACCTACTCCACCAGCAACTTGTAAAGCTCCACTTGTAGTATCAGTTGCTCCTTGTTCACTTTCAATTGTAGTAATTCCCTTAACAAATAATTTCTCCCCAATACCTGTTCCACCAGTTACCGTTAATGCACCACCATCACTCGAATCATTTGCACCTGTGTTATTAGTAAATTTAACAACACCTTCAACATCTAAGGTACCTTTAATATTAGTATTACCATTATCGGTATCAACCGTAAACTTACTAGTACCAGAATTGTTCTGTACTTTAAAAAATTTATTGTCTGCTTGTATAATTAAACTATCTCTAAATGTAGAAAGACCTATAACATTAAGAGAACTATCAAATTCAACGGGACCTGTAGCACGAACAGTTCCATTAATATCTAATTGTGCAGTTGGAATGGTACTACCAATACCAACATTAGTCATACGATATATGGTAGTACCTGCACCTGTTCCAGCATTATAGTCATAAGTATATCCCCACAAATCTTGAGTATATACTGTGGCTAAACCAGTAACTTCGTTTACATCACGTGCTTTTGGAATTAAAGTATCAGTTCCTACCCCCAAACTATTAGTTTGTACAAAGTTTAAGATAGTAAATGATTGACCAACACCAACTTCTCCACCATCAGCAGGTATTGGAACATATTGGTTTTCATCCATCAAGAAGATACCTTCTGTGAAATTAGGTTCAAAAGAAACCCAAGTTATTCCAGTTGATTCAGCAGATAAAAATTGACCAGATTGACCTTTTAGATTTCTAGAATCATAGATATTATCTCTAATAGAAACACTACCAAAAATATCAAGTTTTATATTTCCATCATTTGCTATGTTTACTGTTGGATTGGTTGATCCTATACCAACAGTACCTAATCCACTTACAACTAAAGCAGAATTATTATTAAAATCAGAAATATCAAATCTATCTACAGGAAGAGTAGTTCCTACACCAACTCTACCATCAGTCGTATTTGCCGTAAATACAGTACCACTTGTACCAACATTAAACTTTTTCTTAGCAGTTAGGAAATTAATATCTAACTTACCTAAAATATCAAGATCATTAGCAAAAGTTCCAATACCAGTAAAATATGAAGTATCTCCTACAAATAAATCATCATTTATATTAATACTATCAAATTCAATATCATTAAACTTCTTAAAATCATAATCTAATATTCCTGTAATATAAACATTTTCAAATACTGAATTGCCTTGTTGAGAAAAATCTGCATTAATTTGTGACATATTTAACCCCCAAGTACCTTATCTTTATCTAAATTAACAAAATTACCACCAATAGATGAAATTACACTACCCCAACTCAGTTTTAAATGTATTGGTAAATTTCCATCTTTACCATTAACTTGCACCTTAGTGGCATTTAATACAATCTCTCTTGTACCATGAGTAGATGAATCACCTATTAGAATTCTATTAGCTTTTAATGCTATTACATCTGCTTCTAAGGTAAGTTGATTAGAAGCTTGAATTCCAATATTACTATTTGTAGAATTAACTTGAATATCTCCACCATGAGATATAATGTTTATTGATGTTCCAGATGAACTACTTTTACTACCTGCTTGAAATATTACATCACCTTCAGATTCCATTCTGGTATTATTAGATTCATGATGAGCTAATACAAATCTACGCCCCTCATCATTAGTTGCTTTCATAGCAAAAGCTTCTGGCCCATAATCACTGCTTTCAGGATTACCAGTCTCTAAGTATAATTTTGGTCCAAATACATCTTGTATTCTTGCGTCTTGAGGGCCTGACATAATTATTTACCTATACAATCAATAATTTCAATAACTTCACCTTGAGGCCTGGTTTTACTCATTATGGGTTTTAAAATTGCTCCTACTCCAGTTTCACTATTGATATTTAGTTCAGGTAAACCATTATATGGAATCCTACTTACCATAGTTCCACTAACAATTCTTCCATCACTTATTTCCAATTCTGCATTATCTAAAGTATCTCCCACCTCATAACCATCTCCACCATTTTCAATAATAATTTTATCAATAAAGAGTGGAACTTCAGCATCTTCCGCAGGATAATTTTCTCCCCCATTAATAATTGTAATACTTGTAATTTGACCATAGGTTGGAGACTTTGGATTTTGATCAACATGTGCTCTTCCATATGCACCATACCCTTCATTACATTCATCATCAAATGTTACAAAAGGATCACTCTCATACCCAGATCCTGGATTTGTAATATCAACACCAACAATACTTGCCGTATTTTTTACTCCACCAAATATATCATCCATATTCATTCTTTGTACATAATTACCAAGAATAACTTTACCCTTTCCTCCAGATCCACCTCCACCAAAAATATCCACTTCTGGTCCTCCACATTTAGTAGGATTACCAGTATTACAAGGATCTATACCATCAGAAGAACCTCCAAACATTGCCCATGATCCATATTCTTTTTCAAAAGGTGTACTATTCTCAGTTACGGAAGCTAAAGCTAATGCTGTTGACTTAAACATCTTACCAAAATTACTACTATCACTCTCTGATGTTCCCCCTTTTCTTACACCCTTACCAATAACATATTTTGAAGATGTAGGACATGAAGTTTTCTCCAAACAATCACCAACAGCAGGAGCAACTTTTTTAACTACATTTATTCCAGCACTTAAAAAATCTTTAGGATTAAAAGATACTGGCACTCCATTAGAAAGTAAATCTGCCAAAATTGGAGTTAAAAGTGGAGTAGTGGCAGAATCAATAGCATTTACAATTTTATTATTAATTGCACCCATTAATTGCTCAGTCGCACACGGAGAAGCATTTGTTGTATTCTTTATAGATGCAGATATAAGATCAGATACAATACCTTCCATAGAATTACTTAAATTTGGTGTTAAGCAATTAACAGTTTCTAATAATTTATTAACTGATCCTGAAAGACTATTCTGAATAGCAGTAATATCTTTAATTGCTGCTGGCATTGGATAAGAAGGATTTACCATTGCAAACCTCATTGCCTTAATACCAGCAAACCCATCACCAATTACAGATTCTAATTTATCATTCATTGATCCAGTCATTTTATTAACAAATGGATTCATAGTACGACTCATTACTGAAGATATACTTTTAATTTCACTTGCCATATTCAAATCTGAACTTCCAGGTCCACTAACTTTATCAAAAAAATTAGTCAAATTAGCTTGCATTTTATCAAATGTAGTATCCCTACAGGTATTTGGAGGTATAATAACTTTTCCTGTAGTATCACTATCTGATATATTACATGCTTTAGCAATTCTAATAAACTGCTTTCTCTTTTTTTGTGCTTCTGCAGAAAGTTCCTTAAGAGGAATAGGACTTATATCATCAAAGTTTTTAGGATATAAATCTTTAAACTTACTAATAACACCTTGTAATTTTTCATCACGAGGATTTGCTTCTATTAAATTTTTAACATATGAAATAGTATTTTCATCTAATACTGAAGGTGCTGGTGTTTTGCTCATATAGATATAACCTCGTATTAATATTTATTAGAACATATTAAACTCAGTTTCCTGAGCAGCATTTTCTGCTAAAGCTTGATCAATCTCTGATTGCATATCATCTACAGGTGGTTTAGGAATAGGTTTAGGAATAGCACCTACAGTAGCTTCAAGAGGTATGCCAGATTTTTTTAATTGTTCTAAAGGAGATTTTCTATTACTTTTGGATGGAGATATAGCCTTAGGACTACAAATACCATCAGCTTCACTAGTTTCTTGCCTTTTGAGTAAATTATTTTCTTTTGTTGACCCTACAAATCCAGTTTTTGATTCAAATCTTCCTCTTCCATATTTAATACCTGCGGTTCTACCTAAAGAATTTGTAATTACAGGATTTTGTTTTCTATTACCATCTAAGAATTTACCCATTACAACATCACCTTGAGAAAGTGCTGGTTTTCTTTGCCTATTTCCAGCACCAGTACCATCACTTACACCAAGAGCAGTAGTTGCAAATACAATATCTTCATCCTTTATTGAATTATCAGAAGGATGGTTGCCCATAATAGCAACTCTATATCTATAACCAAATCCAGCATCCCCGTCAATTTGATCATCTTGAGATTCATATGGTAAAATCATACCAATCCATTCATTGGTATTTAATCCATAAAAGTCTAAATCGGAAGTAGTCATCAGGTGTTCTTGGAAAAATGTAACCCGTAGGAATCACGTATCAAATTTATAGATGTAACAGATTTCTCTGCTTCAAAATAATGACAAAGAGATTGAATAATATAATTACCACTGGATTTTTGATCAGGGCCTTGTTCCTTTTTCTCAGTTATATCTTCAATTTCAAGACGTAAAGTATCTCCAGCTTCTAAATCAGTGTTGCATGGAATTGTAATAGAATGTTTTTGAGAAAATAGTATATTATATCTAGTAGTTCCAGCAGCATAATATAATTCGGGACTATTATTTGGATCTATATTTTCTTTTTCTGCACCAATATTTAACACAGCAGTTTGAACTCTATGAAATTTATTCCCTGCTTTAAATTCTTCATCTAATATACTAGGTATCTCTGGTTTTTTACCCAAAGTATTAAATTTAGGATCCTTATATAACTTTCCATTATCAACAGTAATATCAATTTCTGTAAATCCATATGTTGCAGGATTAAAGAAAATTGTTTTATTAGCATATACTCCAGATCTAATCTGAGATACAAGATTTTGATCTTTTTTAACTTGCAAAGATGCTATTTTATAATCATTCTTTTCACTCTTAGATTGTTGCATTGATGTAACTTTACCATCATAAAAATATGATTCCTTATATGGTTCTCCATTAACCAAACTATCAACAGAAACATACCTAAATCCAGATTTAGTTTCATATGCAAAATATCCAGGATTAGCTGTATTTTGAGGTATGGTTTGCTTTGCAAGCATAGAAATCAAATCAAATGGTCTTTTAGTCATTCCAGCAAATGAATATGAATTACTACTATCATCAATCTTAATTCTATCATCATCCAATTTTAATTCATTCTTAAGAATTTTTTGAACTGATTGTGAAATACTACCGTCATAATGCTGTGTAACTCTTTTAATATTATTAGTCCATCCAATTTTTGAAATAAATCTCAATTGAATAATTTCCATTGTTGAACTCTTTGATATCACTTGAACTTCATTTACATAAAATCTTTTATGAACATTCTTATCTGATGAAAAATCCAATCCTTCCCCTATAGGATCCTTAATTTTCATAAAAATTTCACATCCAGCTTCTAATGGTAAAGAAGCATGTAAAGATCCCATTCTATCACTATCTGAAGATTTAGAAGCACCAGAAGTACTAGTAATAGTAATAATACCTGTTATATAAGGTGACAATATATTCTCATAATAATAGATATTATTAATCCTAAATTGACCCTTTGCAAAATCTACTTCATTCTTACCATCAGCAGATTTTATTTTAAATACTTTATAATGTGATTCTTGTACAGACATTATGGCACCCTCATATCAGAATTATTTAATGATGATGGAATTGGATCCACATGAGAAAGTGATCCACCAGAATTATTACTTTGTCCATTACTTACCATTTTTTCTACTTCTATAGGAATAACAACTGTCTTAACATTTGCATCTCCCATATTACCTTTTAGATCCCGACTATATTTTTCCACTTTACTTATTATACCTTTAGTCGAAGATGCTATATCCGAAGAAATGGCACCTTGATCACCACCACCCACAATATTCTGAGATTTTTTACCATCACTACCCAAGAGTTTAGAAGGATCTATTGCTAAAAGAGATTCAACAGGACTTTCTTCCTCTTCTTCCTGCTGTTCCTTCTCTGCATTTTTTATTTCTGCTTTTTCTTCATTACTCTCACTTGTCTTAAGTTGTTGATCTGCATTATCTGGAGTAGATTTACTAATTTTAGCCTTCTCACTTTCAGTCGATTTCTGAGAATTATCACTTTCCAATCCAGGAACATTTGAAGCAAGAGTATTTACTTCCTTTTCAACAAGTGCAGAACCTTCAGATAAGGCTTCAATATTTTTTTCAGATTCTTTTTTATTAAAAAATCCCATTATCCAACCACCAAATTTAAATAAAGCCTTTGCAATGGTACTTGTTACTTTCCATACAACCTTTATTAAAGGTGAAACAATATCAAATGCAGTTTTTAATCCCTTAATAATACTAGGTAATTTATCAACCAAAAACCCCATCATAAGATAACCAAAGAAATTCAATATCCTATCCTTCATACTCATTACCACTCCAGTTACATTACCCAATACACTTTTAATAGGACCACCCTTAGACTGCTTCTTTTCTATGTTTTTCTCAGCAGTCATTCTTTCAGCCTGCAATGCTTGTCTACGAACCAAAGATGATTTTTTAGAATTTAATTTAGACAAATTTTTATTATTCTCGGTTAATACACTTCTAATATTAACTGCAGTAATTTTTAATTTTGTTACTTGTTCCTTTTTAATTGTTGTTGGCATCAGTCAAATATCCCCAATTCTTCTTTTACATACATTGGATAAAAATTAGAAGGATCTTCTGCACCTATAATAGGCATTGAATCTCCATCACCCCTAATACCAGCCTTCTGTTTTGCATTAGCCATATCACCCAACTTAACAGTATCCATAACTGTTACACCACTTTTTGACGGTGCTTGAAGATTTTGTGCTGTGGATTTTACATTTCCAGAGAAATCCATTTGAGTAGCAGTATTTACTACACTCTTATAATCCTGCTCAACAGAACTAATGTCTGCAGTTTCTGTTTCACCAGATTTACTCTTCTTATGGTCTCTTACCATACTACCAGCATCAAGAGCAACAGAAAGAGCAGTTCCAACACCTGGAATCATAGATGCAGCACCAGATCCTAATTCAAGTGCAGCACCCATCCAATCAGGAGGACTTGATAATAATCTCCCTACTGCAAATGCAGCACCCATTCCCAATCCAACAATTGGAATTTTCTTAAGTAATCCTTTTCCTCCTGCTTTACCCAAACCTTTTATTAATCCCTTTCCACCACCTTTTACTATTGCTTTTGCACCTTTAGCAAGATTTTTTGCTCCTTTTACACCAGATTTACCAGCATTAACTATACCCTTTCCCATACCCTTAAGACCTTTACCAATACCTTTTATCCTCTTCATTCCCTTTTTACCAAATAAAGCAGTTGCAGCACGTGATGCAATTTTTCCTGCTTTACCATACTTAAATATAGATTTTGCTATTCTAATAGCATTCTTTATAATATTAATAGCACCACCAACAAATTTACAAACACCAACAATAACTTTAACAAATTTCTTAACAATAATACCACCTACAAGAATACCAAGACCTGCTGCAATTTTTGCTCCATGATCTCCAAGAAACTTAAAAAATCCTATAACAAATTCCTCATTCTTTGATAACCATTTTAATGCTTTATCTGCTATAAACCCTGCTGCCAAATTACCAAAAAATCCTATCATTTTATCTAATATATTTTTTGCAGGAGCAGTAACAGCACTAAATGCAGTACCAACTTTAGAACTTATCTTATTAACAGTCTCAATACCAGATTCTAAATTACCACGTTTCTTAGAATCAGCAGAAGATTTTAAAGCAGATATCTCAGTTTCCTTTTCAGTAATTCTATTTGCAAAATCTTTAGCTAATGCATTACCAATGTCTTCAAGTGTATCAGATACTTCATCTAACGGATTTTCCTTACCTCCATATGGTTGTTGCTGTATTTTAATAATTTTCTTAATAGTAGTAATTTTCTGTTCATTATTAGCAACTCTTTTTTCTAATTGTTCTAAATCTGTTTGACCACCTGTCAATCCAAGTCCTTGTGGTGTAATAGCACCTCCTGAACTAGGACTTAATCCTTCACTATTAGAAATTGGATCACTAGCATCAATAGGACCAAGGGCACTTGATTTTTTAAAGGATGCACCACTTATCTTATTCTTCCTGAATAATGCCTTTCTATCACCAGCAGAAAGATACTCACCCTTAGATGTGGTACCAGAACTCCATATAGGTTCTTTACCTATGGTTTTTTTAGCACCACCAGAAATAGAGGAACGTTTTGCAAGTGCTTTAGCTCCACCAGACACTATTGCTCCACCCATCTTTCCTGCGGGTAATGCTCCTGCTATTTTTGCCCCAGTTAATAGTGCAGCCATCTTATTTTACATTCCTCCTTTTTGCTGATGCTTTAGGTTTTCTTCCTCAATATATTGTTGGAGAAGGGAGACATATATTTCTCTTTCCCACGGTATCATGTTTTCAAGCTCTGTTAAGCTATATTTATGGTGCTGCATGAGAGCAAAGTTTGTCCGATAGTAATTCTCTAAACTCTCATGTGCCAGAGCTAACTGAAAAAAGATGCTAGTCCCTCAATTACCACCTCACTCTCAACTTTAGTTTCTGGATTTGTAACCTTAACCTTATGAGATAATTTAGGCATCGTTTCAAAAAATTCCTCAACCATTTTAAATTGTTTAGAATTCATCTGTTCAACAAAATCTTTCAATTCTTTTTTAGTACACTCTGAAGCATCCCATGCCTCTTCTTCATTATAAACTTGATTTATACAATTCATAATAACATCAAGAGATTGATCAACTTGTGGTTTATCCGTACCCGTTTCAAAATTAGATTCAATAAATTGATTTAATGATGGATAATTCATTTGAACAGATAATTGATCATCTAATTTAATAACATTAGTATGATTTTTATTTTTCTGAACTTTAATAGAATCAATGTCAATTTCCATTTGAACTTGTGTTGTTCCATCATCAGGACAAGTGACATTCACTTCTACAGTTTCACCTACAGATTTAGCTCTAATATTTAAAAACAAATATTCAATGTCAAAAGTTGGCAATTTATCAACCTTGATTCCTCTAGTACTAATACAATCACTAATAACAGATTTAATTGCATTAGTAATTTGTTTAGTATCTTCAGATTCCAATGCCATAATTAAAATCTTCTCTTCTTTAACTAAAAAAGGTCTATATTTAACTTTTTTTCCATTAGAGGGCAATACCAACTCATAGAGTGGTGTAGAAATTTTTGGTAAAGGCATAATTCTTGATACACTTCAGTGTTTTATTTATAGTACCTTATCTATAACTTTATTGAGAATTTTTGTAAGGAGAGATTTTTTATTTGGATCAAGGATATACCTATCATAAGCAAACTGAACGGTTACTTTCAAAATATCTGCTTGGCCATAATTAACTGGTATAGAAGTCATTCCTTTTGGAAAAGCATTTATAAATTTATATGTAATGGATTTATCCATATCTTTTTCAAATTTTGTAATGGATAAACAACCAGATTTATACCCAATCTTATTATCTCTATTCATAGGATAATTGAATCTTCTATAATAATTTTCACTATCATTTTTAGTTATTCCTTCAACATTATCATCTCCAGAAATATAATCCATCCAACCTTCAAAAAATTTAAGTACATTATAATCTTGATCAACATAAAAAGTAAAATCACTATCAATATAGAGTCTAGTATGAGCAAATTGTTGATTTATACCTTGAAAATTATCTTTAACTTCTGCTGTAGCAAATGAACTTGTAGGCAATGATGCTTCTGAACACATTATTCCAATATCCCCTCCATAAGAATATCGATAATTGACATCATAAGCAGAAAGCAAATAATCTTGAAGTTCATCAGTTATACCAGAAATATGAACTTGATACTGATTGTTTAATGATAACTTACTAAGATCCATTTTAGTAAGTGCATTCATCTTATATTTGGAAATAATACCTGCCACTCTAAATACCTTATAACAGTTTTATATTATAAAGTATTTAGATGTCTTATAAAGGAAGATATCAACCGAATAACCCCCTAAAGTATAAAGGTAACTTTCGGAACATCATTTATCGTTCTCTATGGGAACTTAAATTCATGAAATATTGTGATAGTAATCAAAATATTTTAGAATGGGGAAGTGAAGAATTTTGCTTACCTTATAGATCCCCATTAGATAATAAGGTTCATAGATACTTCCCAGACTTTTATATTAAAGTGAAAGAAAATACTGGAAAGATTAAAAAGTATGTAATTGAAATAAAACCCCAAAAACAGTGTATTGAACCTAAAAAACAAAAAAAGAAAACTAAAAGTTATATTTACGAAGTTCGTCAATATGCACAAAATCAAGCAAAATGGAAAGCAGCAAAAGAGTATTGTCTTGATCGGGGATTAGAATTTAAAGTATTAACAGAAAACGAATTAGGTATAACCAGATGACAAATAGTTACCCCACAGATGATAAACATAATAGAATTCGTGGTGTTATTGATAACATCATAGGAACAGAAGATCCTGACGATTTAATGTTAGAATTAATGGATGCTATTAGTAATACGGAAGTATCTGTTCCAGAAGCTGGAAAATATTATGCTTTTGTCTATAATCCAAAAACTCCTAATATTGAATATGATGCACACCCATTAGTTGCGGTTACTAATATACTCCAATGGGGTTTTAAAGGATTCAATTATCACTGGGGTCAAATGAGACAATATACGTGGCAAGAAGTAGTTGGTAGAGTGTATGAAATTTATCCAGAAGAACTTGCTGATGCAAGAGAGATACCTTTTGGTAAAAAGCGTCTAAATAGTTAAAAATGTAGGTCGATAATGTCGTATAATCTTAATTGGGGTGAACAAAAACAATATACCAAAGAACGAATAAATAAAAGTCTTGGTGGTTCTGCAGCATCTGGTGAATTATTTAAAACAAACCCTGTTGGTGGTAAAACATATGCCGAAAGTATAAATGTTCCTTTAGGTAAAAGTAAAGGTGGAAATAAAAAATCACATTCTGAAATCACTTCAAAAATAAAAACATCAGGAGCTTCAGAAAAACTCCCTTCCAACTTGAGATATCCATATAGCACCATTGACAATACACAAGATTTTATTAAATTCTCTATATTTAAATATAAAAGAAGTGGTGTTGTTACAAAAGATGAAAATGATTTAAAATCGGAATTATTAGGTAGTATTCTTCTTCCCATTCCAGCACAACTTGTAGATTCTAATAGTGCTAACTATGGTCCAGGTAATATGAACTTCTTGCAAGAAGGAGGAATAGGTGCTGCTGGTGCTCTCTTTTCAGGAGAAGGTGAAGAAGCAGGTAAGAAAGTTAATAAAATGATTAAAGATGCAACGGGAGATTTAGTTAAAGATTATTTTACAACTCAAGCAATTAATAGTATTGGTGGAAATTTAACCTTAGACCAAGTAATGGCAAGATCAAGTGGGCAAATAATAAATCCAAATATGGAATTATTATTCAGTGGACCTGCTCTTAGAGATTTTAGTTATCAATTTAAATTTACACCAAGATTTCAAAAAGAAGCAGAAACTGTTAGAACCATTATCAAAGCATTCAAAAGAAATATGGCTCCTAAAGGTGCTGGTCAAGCAATGTTAAAATCACCAAATATATTTGAAATTCAATATGTTGGTAAAGCAAGTGATTATTTAAATAAAATTAAGCTATGTGCTCTTAAAAATGTTTCCATGAATTATGCTGGTGAAGGAACATTCGTTACTTATCAAGATGGTTCTCCAATATCAATGAATATGACATTATCATTTACAGAATTAACACCAATATTCAATGAAGATTATGGATCATATGATGATAAAACAGACGGAGTAGGTTACTAAAATGGGATATTTTAGAGAATTACCAAACGTAGAATATCAAGATTTTTTATCTGACAGTATTTCTTCGCAAAGTTATCTGACGGTTAAGAACTTATTCAGAAGAAATAAATTACGTGATGACTTACAAAATATTTTTACACTCTTTGATAAGTATGAAATTGTAGAAGGTGCAAGACCTGATACTGTGGCAGAGGAATTTTATGGTGACTCAGAATTAGATTGGGTTGTTCTTATAACTGCTGGTATTATTAATGTGAGAGATGAATGGCCTCTATCAAATAGTGAATTATATAATTATGCATATGGAATTCATGGAGATGACTTAAGTAATGTAAGATATTATGAAACAACCGAAGTTAAAGATTCGCTCGGAAGATTAATTCTCCCTAAAGGTAAGGTAGTAGATAGTGATTTTACAATACCAAAACCAGATACTTCAAATGAAGAATCGGCAACATTAAATCCTGTAATAGGTATTAGTAATTGGGAATATGAAATTATGAAAAATGACAAAAAATCATCAATATATTTACTTAAAAGAAATTATTTACAACAATTCTTAAACGATATGAGAGATATTATGGTATATCAACAATCTTCTGAAAGGATTAATGATAGATTAATACGAACGGAAAATACAAAGGTTTCTATGCCAATATAAAAAAAGGGGTCGTTAAGACCCCTTTCTTGTGTTATTCTGCAGCGAGTTGAGAGAAATACGATAATGCATCGTCTTCTTCTTCAGTTCCTGACCCAGTAGTAGCAGCAGTGACTAATTCTTCTGCTGAACCACGATCATTATCTTCATTAGATACTTCAGGATCTTGACGTACTTGTGCCTTGTTACCAAGAACATATTCAAGACGTTTCTTCAGTTCGTCATAAGACTTAAACTGATCTGCGGCAACAAACTCTTCTAAAGAATTTTCTTTCTTCCAGAGTGCTTCCATTGCATCATCATCATCCAATAGTGGAGATGTTGCAGTGAACTCAGAAGAGTCATAGTTACGATAACCAGCAACGTTCTTAGCCTTCAACTTGAAGTTAGCACC
>Ga0209232_1000678_pt1 | contig 20074 bp, 19 predicted proteins | sample ETNvirenome_2_60_FD_184066 | JGI IMG/M metagenome (GOLD analysis project Ga0209232, IMG submission 184066) | Marine viral communities from the Pacific Ocean - ETNP_2_60 (SPAdes) (version 2) | ecosystem: Environmental > Aquatic > Marine > Oceanic | place: Pacific Ocean | collected 2013-06-22
AAACTAAAAGCAAAAGCAGAAGACGGCTTGGTGGAGCTTGGCGCAGATATTCATCACGATGATGATCCAGAAGAAAATGCCGCGGCAGAAGCAGCAGGAATAAAGACAGTAATATCAGACCCTTACGGAGATTATGAGGATTTAAAATGAAGAATTGGAAACCTATCGTATTTGAAAACAGCAAAGTGCCTGTTTGGCTATCTAAAATTGCACCAATTGAAGTCTGGGCAGTTAGCATCTTTATATTTGTTTTTTGCAAAGGTGAAATGAATGAGACAACAAGAGTGCACGAGACTGTCCACTTTCAGCAACAACTAGAACTACTGTTTGTATTTCAGTGGATTTTGTATGCTTTCTTTTGGCTATTTGGCTTGATCAAGCACCGGAGTGCAAAAGAAGCCTATTACAGGAATCCTTTTGAGCAGGAAGCTTATGAGAATGCACCGGTTCCAAACTATTTACAAATGAGACGTAGATATTCTTGGTGGAAATATAAAGTATGAAATGGAAAAAATACATAGAAGAGTCGATCGAACCTGAAGACGTAGATGTAATGAACGTTTCGGTTAAAGATGAACTAGAGCCTGTTATATGGGATAAAAACCAGAGTCTAAAAAGCTATCTAGCGGATCATTTATATAAAATAGCAAAAGATTTTTTTAGCAAATTTGGACTAGAATGGAGCCTGGTTGAAGACATAACAATTACCGGCTCGCTGGCTAATTATAACTGGTCTAAATATTCGGATGTGGACCTTCACCTTGTTGTCGATTATTCAAAAGTTGATGAAAATGAAAAGCTTGTGAGAGACTTTTTTCGAAATGCTAGCGCAATGTGGAATCGCACTCATGATATTAAAGTAAAAGGTCATGATGTGGAAATATATGTTCAAGATTCACGAGAGCCGCACTATTCTACAGGAGTGTACTCTCTCAAATATGATCGATGGAACAAAACTCCAACCAAATATAATCCACAAATAGATAAGTCATCACTTCGTAAAAAAGCTGCAAAGTGGATGAACGATGTTGAAGAAATTTACGATCGCTTTGCAACAAAAGATTACAAAACTGCGAACGAACAAGCCGAGCGGCTAATGAAAAAGTTAAAGAAATATAGACAAGGTGGCCTTGAGAAAGGCGGAGAACATTCAATTGAAAATTTAGTTTTCAAGGTTCTAAGGCGTAATGACTATTTACAAAGACTGTCTAATCTTAGAATAATGTCGTATGATAATATGATGACCATCAATGGAGGTATAGGAAGTGAAATTATCAAAGTCAACCTTAAAGAATCTAATTAAAGAAGAATTACAAAATTTAGATGAAGTGTTCGGAGTGGAGAAAGATCTCGGTGACCTGGCTGCTGCAGCAGTTTCTGGAGTGTCAGGGGACGAGGCAGACAATCTAGACAGAAGAGTTGCTGCCGGAAAGGATCAGCTTGTGAAGGTTCTTCATGATCAAGTGGTATCTCTTAAAAAAGAAGTTGCAGCTTTAAGGCGCGCCGTCGATCAAATAACGAAAGGGGCTGCAAATTAATGAAATTATCAAAGTCAATCTTAATGAAACTAATCAAAGAGGAAATTGAAACTCTATACGAATGACCTGAAAGCGATCTGGAGGGTCCAGATGAAGAAGCTGTCATGGTCATAGCAGAAGAAGACGAAGAGGAATAAACATGTGCCTAATATGTGTTCAATATCAGAGCGGAAAGCTCAATACAGAAGAAGCTTTGCGTAATATAGGTGAAATGAAGAGCTATATTGATGAAGAACACTTTAAAGAAACTGTAAAATTCTTAAAAGAAGAAGAAGCAAGAGAAGAGTGGGCAAAAATAAGCAAAGAAATGAACGCGCCGTATGAAGAGCTAGAAGATGAAGACTATTATGAAGATATAGGGTTTGGAGACTGATGGATTTTATTAAAGGATGGAAGCGGTTTCTAAACGAAACCGAAGAAGAGGAAGAAACTCTCACTTTTCGTGGTAACGTGGGCGATTATCAATCGGACTATGAAGAAACCGAAGAATACAAAAGGGCAGAGGCTGATAAATATTCTAGTGACAAAGATAAAGCTCGCGAACTGCATTTTGGAAAGAATCCTGATGAAATATCTTGTGTCGAAGAAATGAGAAGCAACGCCGGAAGGGCAATGCCTCCCTCAAAAACACAAGTGGCTAATTTCTTTCAATGCATGGCGGAACTTGGCTATGAAGATCAAGGCGCAGGCTCTTTTAGAGCCGTTTTTACGCTTCCAGGCCGAGAAGATCTAGTATTAAAAGTGGTGAGCCCAAAAAATCAAACATCTCCAAAGCTAGCAATTGATATGAATCGCAAAGAAGCACAAGGTGCGTTTCAAACAACTTCAGAATTAGTACCGAGAGTCTATGATAGTGCGCGTGATCATTACTGGATTATATCTGAAAAGGTAGATGTAATAAAACAATGGGACGAAATGCAGAGTTTCTTTCCCGCTTGGAAAGACGAAAATCCGGATAAGTTTCAATACTGGTTTCAAACGCTCATTGACCCAAGAGTTAAAGAAGATGTTGCCATTAAACACCTTAAGAGCACAGCTAATCAGTATATAATTGTAAATTCAGCCGAAGATCTTGTTAATGACCCGCTAATTCTACAAATTCGTGACTTGTTAGCAAAATTTAACCTTCCCTCGTGGGACATTCGACCCTTTAACGTCGGCCACGCAACAAGGGACGGTAAAAATCAATTTGTTATTGTAGATCCAGGTTTCGGATTAGGACAAGAACGAGGAGAGATCGAAGGGGTGCCCAAAGACTCGTTTGATATTAAAGATACGGGCGACATTTTCAAAGATCAAGAGAAATATGCACAAACATGGGAGCCACCTGTCAATAAAAACATACCAGCAACCCAATATTCCAATTTAAACGAGGTTTTAACTAAACAATGGTCACTTTTCCTAGAAAATAGAGGCCCACACGACTTTTTATACGATATTTCCAAGTCAAACGACAAAATTGTCATTAGTTTGCTGGATCCAGCTACTAGAGAACCTGTTCCTAGCAAAAAAGAGGGCACAAATGCCTTTATTTCCTTAGAAAAGCGCACAGATGTGCCTAATTGGGAAGTTTCATGGGCCTCTTCACCCGCAGATAGTGGTGGGGTGGGCACAATCATGTATTTAATGGCTTTAGAACATGCAGAAGGAGGCCTAGCGCCCGATTCTTACGAAACTAGCCCCGATGCACGTCGAATTTGGGAAAAATTCATGGGAAATAACCCATATGGCGTAAATAAAGAACTAAAAGACGGTCATGAGGGCGAAGATGAGTCAGATCCCTTCAATTTCGTGTTTTTTAAGCCAGAAAAGACCATTTTAGACAAATATTCCAGTAGAATCATTGAGAAAGAGGCCGATACCGAAGAAAATGACGATTTTGACCCTGAAAAAGAAGAAAAAGTGGAATATTTCGACCCCAATACGGACTTAGATGACTATTTGAGAGGAATTGACGAAGGGATCGATGAATTATATGAAAATTTGATGCAAGATGAGGATACCAATGAAGTTTCAAAGGTTATAATTGCTGATGAAAGTGGCAAAATACTCATTTTGAGGCGCTCAGATAAAGAAAATATGTGGGATTTGCCGGGTGGCCACCTAAAAAGAAGCGAAAATGCAGAAGATGGCGCCTTTAGAGAGGTTAAAGAGGAGACAAATCTCGATATTTCTGATCTGAATTCACTCAATACTCATGAAAACACGCATTTTTTCAAATGTGGTGCACCAAAAGGGCAAATTAAGCTGCGAAGAGAGGAACATAATGACTTTATGTGGGTAAATCCGAAGGATATTGACCAATATGATATGAAAAAGCATCTAAAAGACGCTATTTTTAGCGCTTTTGAGTTGGTGGCAGAGAATAATGAGCCATATCAGCGTTTTTCTAGAGGAACTTACAGGAAATTTATCGCAAAGCTTGCAAAACAAGGGCAAAACAAGTATAATGTAGGGGGAGTTATGCAAAAACCCTCCACAAAACACTTAAAAAGTGGCCCTCCGGGCATCTAATACTAGTTATCAATAGCTTCATGGGAGTTGTTTATGTCCATTTTTGACGATATTGAAGAAATTGATCCTGAATTCCTTGAATTTCTCATCGAAAAAGAGAAAAAAGAGAATGAAATTCAGTACGAAAGGCCGTTTTTGCAGCTTCCTGTGCCTGAATTAGCCCCCATTTTGCCCCCAAAAGAGGAAGAAAACGAAGAAGATGATGGCGTTATAATCATCGATATGTGAGGTAATGTGGGTATCTGGTGGCGTTCCTGTCGGAAAAAGCAAAATAATTTCATTTAGTAGTGAAGGAACACTTTATTTCAACTATTTATATCATACCAGAGGGACCGATTATATGAATTTAAGCGAAAAAGAACTAAAAAAGGTTATCTTCCAAGTTTTGGCGGAAGAAACTACAAAAGCTAGCCCGGGAGGTGCCTTTGGGGCACTAGGAATGCTGGGAGATATGAATTCAAACACTACAGATCCAAACGATGTAGTTAACTTGTTTTTAACAGCGTTTGGATTAATACAGCCACAACAGGCCCAACAACAAGCTGCATCCGGTGACAGCTGGGTTGGTTTGCCATGGAGAGAAGTAATGCAGGCAATGAAAACAGAATTTGGAATCATGGATGCTGCAACAAACAAAAACTGGTATAGAAAATTGCCCTATAATGATCCTGCAAGGGTAAAGTTTAGAGAATGGTACAATAACAGGACTGGGGCATAAAATATGAAGCTTACACAAACAACACTTAAGAATATTATCAAAGAGGAAGCTGAAAAAGTACTTAAAGAATGGGACGCTGCATCTGCATCCTGGTTTGAAGATGGTGAAGATACGGAGAAAATCATCAAACGCTTATATGATGAAGCAGGAGAAGATGATGACCTTGAAATTCGCGATTCTCCGGATGCGGACGATGGAGCTAGAAAAATAAGAATGGCTAAAAAAGTTCTCAAGCGTTTGAGACAAAAACTCAACGAACAGATTGAAGAATATAAGAAGATATATGGCTCCCTTAAGGCTACTTGGAAAAAAATGAAAGAAGAAGGAAAAATCCCTGATTACGCGGATGAATATAAAAGCTTCGAAAAATGGAAAAATGATGGATGGCGATATGGTTCAGAACGCATAACAGAAAAGTGGGGAAAGGACTTAAGCGCAGCCAAAGCGGAAATGAACTATACAAAAAAATTGATGAAAGTGGTCGTCACCCAAGCGAAAGAGGCCATGAAAGTAAGAAAAACAAAAGCAGCTGCTGCCAAAGAACAAGAAAAACCAACCACTTGGGTCGGCAAAAGTCGCCAAGAAGTCTTGAAGGCCCTTCAGGATGAATTTAAAATCAAGCCTACCAGAAACTGGTATAAAAAGCTGCCTATGCGGCACCCGGCCAGGGTTAAGTTTAGAGAATGGTATAAAGCCTCCAGAGGCAAATAAACACTTTAAGGAATAAAATTATGAAACTCACCAAAAAACAACTTAAAACGCTAATTCAAGAAGAGATGACAAAAGAACTAAAAGGGCATCTCTTGACTGAATCTGAAGCTCAAAGAAAAGGCGTCCTTCTCGGTAGGGAACTTTACGATTCATATGATCAGGCGGGAACCGATGACGAATTAGCACAAGATGTATACAGACAGTTAAAGGCCATGGCTGATGCCGGTCAGTGGGATGGCATTGTGGCTGCAAAGCAATCTTTCAATGCAAAAGCAAGCAAAGAGGACGAGGAGGGCGTTGTCGCCCAAACAAGAGATGAAAATCCAAATGATGTAGCTGAAGGCTTGATAAGCCTCTTCAACAGAGCTGAAAACAAGCTCGAAACGATGAGAGATATTGATGCAAGAGAAAAAGAAGGCGGCTATGGCAAATACAGTAAAGAAGAGGTTGCTAAAAAAGCAATGGAACAAGCAAAAGGCTACTTAGAGCAGTTTAATTTGACACCTCAAATATTACAAGCTGTTTCGAAGCTAAGCCAAGCACTCGGACCAGATAAATTGAACCAAGGCCTCATGGCAGTAATGCAAAACCTAACAAAATAAAGGAAAATAATCAAAATGAAGCTCACCAAAACAACGCTTAAGCAAATTATCAAAGAAGAATTAAGCAAAGCTCTCAATGAGGTCACAGAAATGCAACCTGCAGTTCAATTGACCGACGAAATGAATGCAGCGCTTAGTAGGGGCGAAGTCAACGAAGATGAGTTAATGATGGCAGCTAAATATAATTTACCCTGGAAGAGTCAAGAGAATAGACAGACTTTGAATTTTTTAAAGAGCTTTGAGCAGGACTTAGATCAATATACTAGCGCCGGAAAACATGGAACAGCAAGACAGGCAATTAACAAGGCGCGCAAAGACGGTCTTATTGACAAAAATACGTGGAGAAAACTCCGCAGAAAGCACTATAGAAAAAAGTCACGGAGAAATTCCGTCAATAGGGATGCTCTCGACAAAATGGGGGCAAAAGAAGATCCTCGATTTAAAACACCAACACCACAAAAAATAGCCAAGAGAAAAGGTTATTTGCCTAAGACTAAAGAATTTGAAAAATCTGTTGATGCATCAACTAGAAGAGGGCGCAAGCCAGGCGCAGATCCGCGGGCTGAAGAGTTGTACAAAAAGCAGCTTGCAAGGGCGAAGCGCGCAGAAAAATACGCAGCCTGGAAAAGAAGCCAAAGTGACGGGCAATAAAAACGAAAAGGCACATTCATTCATGAAACCTATTCTTGAAAATTTTCGCAAATTCCTAAAAGAAGTTAAGAATAGATGGGAATTTGATGTTTTGGTTCGTCTAGAAAAAGATGCCAACCTTTATGCTGATATTTTTGAGAAGATTCGAGCAATCCCTGGTGTTACAATCGTAAAAACAGGCGAAAGACAAAGAAATATTTCTTCAACTCAAAAAGCGGCTGTTCTTGAGATTAAATGCATCGTTGGAGAAACTGGAATGGGCAACTACGCCCTTTATCTTAAGAGACAACTCGCCAAACTAAAAGACGAAGAAGGCGATCGAATTTTGAGCGTTAAATTTACAAGTCCTCCTGAAAATCTATCACAAAACTAAAAACAATTTGCGTTTTATAAGTTATTGTGCATAGTTATTTGTATAGGGAGAGAAATTTGTACCGAAATTGCATATGCAATATAAGACAAGGAGGAGTGGAGTTCGCACGATAGCATTATCGTGTGAGAATTAAAAGGAAAATAAAATATCAGTATCAACACCCTTATGATGCTTTGTCTTACATAACCATGGTGCTTATGAGATAAACACAATGAAAAAATTAATCGTTATATTGATGTTTTTGCCTGCTTGTAGCGATCTTTTCCTTGATGACCCCACTTACATGACTCTCGCAGATGTTCCTCAAGCAATAACTGAGGATATCACTCCTGTTTTGCCCTCAGAGCAGTATAAATTGGAGTGCCATAGAACTGAATATTATTTCTGCCCGGGCGTCAATGGGCCCCTATTTAGAATTGCAATTGTGAAGGATGTTTGCAAAGACCCTCCTGAAGTTATATCTATTAGCGAGTGTGAGGAGTTTCTTGAGTGCGATCCCAGTGAATTTAAAATGGGAGAAGAAGACTGCACCACTCCAACTGGCCTACCAGGCAAGAAAACAATATATTGTGACAAAGGTCACATTAAAGAAGGTAACTGCGAAACAGAGTGTGTTGAGGAAGTTTGTGACGGAATCGATAATGACTGCGATGGAGAGGTTGACGAAGGGCAGCTAAACGCATGCGGAGAGTGTGGTCCGGAAGATTTTGATATTTGTGACGGCATTGACAATGACTGTAACGGATACGTTGATGAAGATTTATTTAGACCATGTAGTACAGCCTGTGAAGGTGGTTATGAAACTTGCGTCGATGGCGACTGGGGATCTTGTACTGCAAAACAACCAGAGCCAGAAATTTGTGATGGCTTTGACAATGATTGTGATGGGGCGGTTGACGAAGGGTTAGATTGCCTTTGTACTATTCAAGATATTGGAACTTTATTTCCTTGTGAAGAAGATCCTTTGATTTGCGGTAGTGGATATAAAACTTGTGAGTGTAAAACACAGGATTGTACTGTAATTGGGTTTTCTCCTTGTTTGGCAATGTGTGCTTGGTCGTTGCCGAGCGATCCAAATTGTGATCCATTCTTGGGGGCGTCACTTCCATATGAGTTATGCAACAATCACGATGATAACTGCAATCAATTGGTTGACGAAGATCTGTACAAAGCGTGCTACACGGGACCTCCGGAGACCTTAAACGTGGGCATATGTATAGCCGGCATGCAAACGTGTGAGAAGGGCGCCTGGGGGCATTATGACGCGTCTGGGGCGTTTATACAGGGGTACTGTAAGGATGAGGTCTTGCCTCTCTTAGAGGATAGCTGCAACGGGGAAGATGATGATTGTGATGGCGAGGTTGATAAAGAGGGTGAAATGCAAGAAACTGACATCTTATTTATTATTGATTGGTCAGGGTCCATGAGTTCTGAAATTGAAGCCGTGCTGTTGGCTCTAAATCAATTTGCCAAAAATTACAAAGACGAAGAAGTTATTAAGTGGGGTTTGATTGTTGGACCCCGAGTACCAGGCGCCTACGGAAGCAACAATTATTTAGAAATAGTTAGCGACCTGGCGTCTTTTGAGGACTTTATGAATAAGTTTTCCTCTCTTGATAAAAACACAATGAACGGGCAGCATGAAATGCTGTACGATGCCTTGTATTTGGCGCTGATGGACCTCACTCCAGCAGAACCGTGGGATTTGGATGAAATGACATGGACTACCATGGTTGGAAATGCGATTGATGAGTCAATCCCCGAGCTTGGTAATTTTAAAATTAATTGGAGACCTAACGCAAAAAGAGTTATCATTGTTTTCTCGGACGAACATGGCCAAAGCTTCATGATACCAAAAAGTGTATTAGGTGGGAGTTGGAATTCGAACTATGACGGCGTAACCCAGAACATATTATTAAATATGCTCGCAACCGCCATGGACACGGTTGCTTATACATTTAGTAATACGACCAGCAAAAACTCTTCAATGCCTTTTGGAAATACGGGATGGGAACCTTTGGCTCTCATAAACGGTGGCAAGTGGTATGAACTAACCCACAATGCCACTAAAATGTATACAAATTTGATGGAAATTATAGATAAAGAGGTTTGTGGTAACGAATGACCTACTTATAGCAGGAGTTTTATTATGGGTAGTGAATATGGACAAAATGCAATTATTACAGGATCCTTGGAGGTCGATGGTGATGTTGGCTTAGGTAGTGGTGATGATGATGTAGATCTAGACTCTGGTACGTTGTTTGTTGATGGTGATAATGATCGAGTTGGTATTGGCACTTCAACACCCGATTACACTTTGGACGTAGCAGGCAACATTGGAGTAGATCAATATATCTATCACAATGGAGATGGCAACACGCTCATCAATTTTGCTGATGATAAAATAATCATTAAGGCTGGTGGCAAAGCAATGGTTACTTCGGAGGAAAAGAATTCAGCGCCCCATGAAGTTACCATTAATGATGGAAGCAACAATGTTGACTTTGTTGTCAAAGGTAACGGCTCCGGTGGAGGAAACCCCGGAATGAAGTTTGATGCATCCACAAACAGGCTGGGACTTAATGGAGTAGGTACACCCGACAAGGCGCTACATGTGGGTGGTAGTATGAAACTGGAGGCATCACAACCAACAATCTTTTTTGACACCAGTGATACTGCGATGGCAGAAATCGGAATTAACTCTTCTGACAATATCGTGATTGAGAACAAAACAACTAACAAACACATTATTTTCAAAGTTAACGATCAAGGAGTAGTCAAAGAAGGGTTACGATTAGATGGTGCTGTTCCCGAAGTTGTTGTGAACCAAGCATCAGATTCGTTAGTTGATTTTCGTGTTGAATCCAATAACCAAACACATATGCTATTTGTTGATGGTTCCGAAGACAAAGTTGGTATTGGTACAGATTCTCCAACTGCAACCTTACATGTGAGTAGCTCTGGGGATACTAGTTTAATTGTAGAAGGAACACAAGACGTTGCTTTGGGCTTAGTAGCAGATATAGACAATGCGGGTGGAGAAGATCAAAACCCTAGTCTTTATATGTCACAGGAAACCTCAACGGCCGGCGCTTATCAGTTTTTAATGGGATTAGAAGGAACTGCTAATTTAAGTTATACAGGCTCTTATACTAATCAGCCATTTATTCTTTCGTTAAATTCTGAGACTCACAACTCCCTTCGAACATTTCAAATTGCTACATCAGATGGGGGAGACGTTTCTTCGAGGTTTTCTATTGCGACCGGCGGCCGAATTGCAATTGGCGATGCCGTGCAAGCTGCAGATGCTCGACTTCACATTAAAGAAGCGCCCGGTGATATATTTAAAATGGAAAACACGACCGCATATGCAGTGACTTACGGGCAATTAGTTAAAGAAAGTTTAACCCTTACGAGCGGAAGATCTTCTTTGGATACGACATTAGACCTTCCTGCAAGATCAATGATAACTGATGTGCTAGTGACCATTAAAACGGCCGCAGTGGGAGATGCTCACTCACTAGAAAATGTTGCCTTGACAGTTGGCGGTGTAACGTTCAACATAAAGGGCAGCAGCTTTCCAAGCCTCAGTTTAATTAATAACCCATCTCAGGGTGTTGCTGCTGGTACACAATATGTCCTTGGAAATACAGACCAGAGCTTTCCCGCGGGGCGCGCCACAATGCTTAACCCATCTACTGCTGATATTAGTTTGGTGTATTCCACATCTAACGTTACCACCGACCCTATTGTTGATGTGGTGGTTTTTTACAAAAAATTTGACACAACGTAAAAGTTAAGGAGGATTCATGATTGCTTAGAATAATATTTTTAATAATTTTTTTGTTTCTGAGCAGTTGTAGCGGAGTCAAAAAACAAATGGTAAATTTGCCATATTCTCCACACTCTTGGCAAATTACAGACTCCAACCAGGCACCTTCAGCGGCGCGCGTGTCTCAGGCTATTACAATTTTTTATAATCAGTGGGAAAAAACATTTGGAGACAAAGAGGGTAGAATTAAAAAAAATCTAGATGAATTGATGATAGAGTGGTCATCAGAAGAAAAAACTCACGAAAAAATTGAAAGAAATAGAAAAGGACAAATTATAATAACAAGAAAAATAATCAAAGGAATGACTATTTGCCCAACGTATGTCTGGCTTAAAGCCAACCAATACAGAAGAGTTTTTGCCTCGTCCTTGGTGCACGAGCTAGTTCATGTTGCCCTATGGACTCAAGTCTGCAGGGGCGGAGACCCGGACCATGAAGTAGGTTACCCCCCGTGCTGGACATCTCAACATACTAAATTTATAAAACATGTAAATAAAATGTTGCTCAATTTAGATATTTAAGTAATTTCTCTTGACATTTGAAAAAATATGTATTATTATATAAGCATGATGATTACTGCATATAATAGTTTTATGATATTCTTTCTCGTTATCTTACACGCCGCAGATATGCTTGGAACAATGTATCTTGTTTATGGGGGCCACGGATATGAAGAAAATCCAACAATGGCTGCTGCATTAAATGAAAGTCCTTTTATTTTTATTTTAGTAAAACTAATTGGAGTGCTTGTTAGTACCTTTTTCTTTTGGTGCTTGCGCGATGAAAAATTTATGACAATTGTCATTACTGTGATTGTTATTATATATGGAGTAGAAATTTTAAACCAATTGGAACTATTTGGGCGTATATAAATAAAGTAAACTATTTATTGTATGCAAAAATTATTTGAAGATTGGCGAAAATTTGTCAAAGAAGATGTAATCAGTCTTGCAGACCGACGCAAGAGTAATGATAAAGAGTTTGTTTTTAGTGCCGAAGAGCTAGATAAGCTAAATGCAGCTATCTCAACTATTATCGATGCAGCTAAAAACTCTCTAGGCGCAGATGGTGAAGTGCCCACTCTAAGACCTCAAGACTTAGAAAAAATAGAAACTGCCCCTCCTGTTGATAGAGAAGCCGGAGAAGAGCTTCGCATGGTGGCAGAAGCGGAAGAAGACGAAGATCTTGGCATCACTGATTTTCAAGCTGCAAAAGCCAGTCCAGAACAAATGGACATTAGAAAGCAGTATTATGGGTCTGAAGGCGAGCTAACGCAAAGAGGACCAAAAGCAGTTAGAGGGCTTGAGAAAGGCCTTGGTCAAATGTCCGCTCAGGAGTTTGAGGATGCAGGCTATGTTATGCGAGTCCCGCAAAATGTTTTGGCTGATTTTAGACAATTAGTTGAGAGCACAAAAGAAGTTGCTGGTCTTTATGAAGAAGCCAGAGATTGGTATCACAATATTCGCGGTTTATTAGATCGAGAAACAGAAAACGATCGAGATAGCGCCCTTTTGGGATTACTTATAGCAACATACTCACCTAGAGCAAAATTTGCGCTCAACTTAGCTGAAGCTGTTTTTATGTATAAAGCCGTACAGCAAGACGCAGAAACAAACCCAGAAAAATTGCGACAATATCTGGAAACGTTCCCTGGTGCAGAAAAAAGAGATCCAGGATCATTTCGCGGATTTACCGGCGCACATAAAGTTCCTAATTTTGCACTGAATCTTGTTGCTCCAAATTTGGCAGGCAAAAAAAATGAATTTGGTAAAACTGTGCATGAAGATTTATATGAATGGAATTCCACAATTGATACGTGGATGATTGATGCATTCTATCCAACTCTAAGAAAAGCCTCCACAGCTAAGGAGTGGGATGGTATTAAAGGCAAGTTAATGTCAAATGTGGTATCATATAGGTACATGGCTCGTCTAGTCGCTCAGGAGGCCAAAAAACTAGACTTACTACCGCACGAATTGCAAGCCTTGATTTGGGTGGCTTCCCAGATCCGCCAAACTGGAGAGGCTGGTTTGGGCGTGACAACACAATTTGCTTATAATCAAATTAGAGACGCAATCACAAATGTTGCAGAAATAAAAAATGATCTGCGAGCCCTTAAAGATTTAGAAGAAAATGACTGGCTGGCTACAATCATTAGTACTATTGATGTTGATGGTTTTGAAGAGGCAGCCCAATATCTTTTGGGAATAAAAGACGAGAAAGGTAAAATACAAACACCTGGAATTAGAAGTATCACGGCGAGTGGTAAAAAAGGCTCTGCTTTTGAATATTTCCCGGCTCCAGAGAAAATTCAAAAACCAAAAGGGCCTAAAAAAGCTAAAGAAGCGGGCGCTCCGAAAGAAAAAGTCATGAAGGCATATGAAGATCCTAAATACGAAGATTTGAATGCCCATTATGTGATGAACAGTGTTGTTCAAATGCCCACTGGAAAGTTTAATAATCTCTATGATTCAGTAACTCTTTATTTGGATCCGGAGTTCTCCACAGATAAGGCCGTTGAGCATATCTTAGGAAGATTCGATCCAGATGCAAAAGCATCGAAAGATTACTTTAAAGAAAATAAAATTAGAGTATTTATTCGTAAACGTTTACTCTAAATTGTGATAATATAATCTCACCAATGGAGGTTATATGTTTGCAGATGTTGTTGTAGACTTACAGTACGGAGATTGCGGCAAAGGAAAAGTCACGCATGCGCTTTGCCAGCAAGAAGATTATACCCATGTGATCCGTTATAACGGCGGATGCAACGCGGGGCACACTATTTTCCACAAAGGAAAAAAGTTTATTACTCACCACATTCCTGCAGGAGTATTTTTTGGTATCAAATCAATTATTGGATCAGGGTGTGTTTTAAATGTAGATCAATTTTTTAAAGAAATTAAAGAATTGAAAGATGGTGGTATAGAGACCGATGGTCTTATTTTTATTGCAGAAAACACACACATCATCACCAAAGAACATTTAACAGAAGACGGAAAAGATACAAAAATTGGCACTACAAAAAGAGGCAATGGGCCAGCTTATCGTGACAAATATGACAGAACTGGAAAACGAGCTAAAGATATTCCTGAACTGTCTGAATATGTTGTCGATCTATACGAAGAATTACATGTCAAAACGCCAGATTCAAAAGTCTTATTTGAGGGTGCTCAAGGATTTGGACTAGACGTTGACTGGGGAGACTATCCTTACGTCACCTCATCAAATTGTATTTCTGCGGCTGCTTGCATGAATGGAGTTCCTCCTCAAAACATTCGTCATGTATGGGGAGTTGCAAAAGGCTATGAAACCTACGTAGGAGCAAAAAAATTCCAACCAGAAGGTAAAATTTATAATAAAATTCAAGAAGTTGGAGAAGAGTATGGTGCTACGACTGGTAGGAAACGACAAGTAAACTGGATGAATTTAAATTTTCTTAAAAAGGCCATCAACATTAATGGAGTGACACATTTGGTCGTCAATAAGATGGACGTACTGGAATCTGTCAATACTTGGGCTATGTATAAAGATGGAAATCGCGTCAAAATGAAATCTTCTAAAGAATTTAAAAATTTGTTAGAAAAAAACTTGACAAGCAAAACTATTCAGCAGATTTATTTTTCAGGCCATAAAGATAAAATTTAACTACTTATTGTGTGATGGAATATGTAATAAATAACAATACTTCCTACGATTTAACACAATTAGAAAAGTTGGCTAGACAATTCCTCCCGTTTGCTCAAAAGAGAATGGGCTTCAATAGGCCGCCAACAATTAATTTTGCATCTGATGAAGAAAATTGTGCCAACCCTCTGGGTAAGACCGGGCAGTATGATCCCTCTAGAATGGAAATAACAATTCTTGTTGACAAGAGACACATTAAAGATATTTTAAGATCTCTATCTCACGAATTGGTGCACCATAATCAAAATTGTCGAGGCGATTTTAATAGGGAGTTTTCAACCGCTCCAGGATATGCTCAGGACGATGAGTTTTTACGAAATATGGAAGATGAAGCTTATCGAGAAGGAAACTTTTGCTTGAGGGATTGGGAAGACGGCATTAAAACATCTAAAATAAAGAATATTCAGCTTAATGAAACTATTTATAAGCGTACAGTTAGTGCAGGAGATAACAACATGTCTACCAAAGATTGGAAAGATAAAGAACTTAACAGCCTCTTGATGGAAAAATGGGGATACACGCTCAAGGAAGAGCTTGCACCTTTTATGAATGAGAAAGATTATTCAACAGGGCAAGAAGGATCCCTTGTGGTCGGTGAAGCAGAACTTCGCGAAGAAGAAGATGATGATGAAAGAGAAGTGGAATTAGAATCCCAACTTTCAGAAGAACACCCTCACAGTGCAGACCAAAGAGAAGTAAAAAAAAAAATAAATAACGAGTCTGTCTCCCGCGATAAAAGCCTGAGTCATAAGGACAAGTCCGTCCTTTTTGAGCAAGAGGAAGAAGAAGAGGTCGAGGAAGAAAAAGCCGTTGATGTTGAAAAGATAAAAAAGTCAAAAAAAGAAGATAAAGAACTTAATATTAAGTCTGGTCTTGACATGGCAAAATCTATCATAAAAAATGTCGAAGGGCAAGAGTCAGATGAAGAAGCTGAATTTAAAGCCACCTCTCCAAAAAGAAAGCTGGACATTCTAAATCAACTGGTTGCCGGCAAAGGCCCGGTTGTTAGTGAGTTTGAGAAATATATTTCTGGCGCCCTTAAACAAGCTTATTTAGATAAGGGCGAGGATATAAATATAAAACAAGTTGATTTCCTAACTAAAGATGCACTCAAGACCTTTCAAGCTACAGCTAGCAAAGCTAAAAAAGCATTAGTTGATGCGGGTAAAAAAAGTAGAGAGAGTAAAGCAAAAATAAAAAAATCCCTTTCCGAAAGTTTGGCACCAAGTCACGATATTCTTTTGTATGAATTCCGGCAGCAAAAATTGCATCGGAAAAGGGCTGCTTTTGTAAATCAAGCGCTAACTCTTTTGGACGAAGGTGACGATAAAAACTTCCTCCCAGCAATTGCATTATTAAATGAAGGGCTTGGTGATGCACTAGCTAGGCCTGTTGTTGCCGGCCTATCTAAGGCGGCAACTAACAAGATGGTAGCCAGGCTCATGCAGAAAATGGTAAAGAGAGGCGGCTTTGGTAGTAGAATCTCTTATGATGCCATGAAAAAAGGATTAACAAAATCCGGAGAATGGATCGCAAAGCCGCGCGGGAAAGATTGGGTGCGCCTAGATCTTGATACACTTAAAACAGCAGCACTTCAAAGAGGAATTGAGATACCAAAAGGCATAAATCGAATGGCACCAGAGGTGGCTAAAAAACAACTAGCTAAACAATTGCGAGCGTTTTCACCGAAAAAGACGCTCGCAGCAAGAGCAGCTTTCCGGAAAGCACAAAAAGAGGCAGCAAAACAAGCCGCAAAAGAAGCAGGAAAGGCAGGTGCTAAAGAGGCAGCGAAAACAGGAGCCAAAGAAGCGCCAAAAGGGTTCTGGAGAAATCTCGTAAGAGGAAATATAGGTAGAGCTTTGAGTCAGTTTTGTAAAAACAACAAACTTTTGTGTACCGGGCTTGGCATATGGGCCGCATTAGAGGTTATTGGAAATGTTGCTGATTTTGGAGACGGAGAGAGTGAAGAACAGAGGCTTGAACGTCAGCGTCTTTTGGACGCAATGAGTGACGCTCAACTCCGTGAGCTTTGCAAAAAAGGAAACAAACACGCATGTACTGAACTTGAAGTTCGAAGGCAAGACCGTGAGGCCGGCGCACTGCCGGATACTCCTGATTCTGGGATTGGGGGAGATGAGAATTTAGACAAATCATTTATGGTTAGTAATGCACCCAAGCCACAAGGATCTTTCTTAGGAATGTCTATAAGTTGGTTAGAAGGTCGAGGTTGGCGATGGAACGGTGTAGACTTTGCAAAGCCTAAAAGGCCAAATTACTGGCTTTCAAGAAACCACTGCAAAGGGGTTAAGTATTGTAAAGGTTGGAACAAGGGTCGAGGCCGTAAAAAAGTTAAAGTAACTAAATCTTCACCTATGATGTCTAAAGATGTTGCAGAAACCGGTGTTGGTGGCGCAGAGTTTGGCCCTGGAACTAGCGGAATGTCACCGATCACTTTAACAAATCCAAACACTGGAGAGGTAGAAGGGTTAACCCGAGCCGGCCAAAAGGCCATGGAGGTTCCGCTGCCGCCTGACGTACTTAAGGCCCGAGAAGAATATGAACGTTCAATTAAGGAGAATAAATAACATGACTAGTGCAAATAATTCACTTGAAGAACAGCTAAAAGCCTTAATCAAAGAGGCTATTTTAAATGAAGATGTTGAAATGCTTGAATCTCTCCTAAAAGGCGAAGACAAAGAGCTTCTTCAAGAGTTGGTGTGGTTTGCACCGCTTATTCCCATTTTAAAAGGTTTAGGTGTAGCAGCGACCGCTGGAGGTGCAGTTTGGGCGTCAGACGCTCTTGGAGTGACAGATAATTGGTACGACAAAGCCGTTAAATATGTCGACCCAACTCACTATGCAGTGAGCGCATTTAGCGGGAAAAATAATCCTATGTTTGGTGAAAGCCCAGACAGGATGAAGTCTGGGTGGCTTACCAAAGGCGTAGGAAACATGATTCAAGGTAAAGATTTCGGAGACGGCATTGAGAGAGAAAACAAATCAGAATTTATGAAAAAGGCGGAATCTGGCAATTTAACTGAAAGGGATCTAGCACAAAGGCTTTTTGATGCAATGAATGGTGCTGGATCTGGCGTTGATATGGTTAAATCAATATTACAACTAAATCCAAACGCTAAGCCTGGTAGTGCAGAAGAGTTACAAATGGCAGTTATGTGGACTGCGATTCACAAAGAGTTTGATAATGTCACTAAAGCTGAAGACGATGGCGACAAAGATAGAGATTTAGTTTGGTGGTTGGAAGATGAGGGCGACTTTCCAGAAGAAGCAGCAAAGATGAAAGAATTTTTGGCGATTATGAAAAAAGACCCAGAAGAGCTTGGAAAGAGATATAGTGCAGCCGCAGCACAGCCAGATGCATCTGCCGGCGCCATGACCACTGGTGGAACTGAGGCTTCGGAGGGTGCTGCTGATACAGAAAGTGGCAGTTCCGCAGGCGCGCCCAAAAGTACAGCAGGGTTTGCATTGCTTGGGATGGGCGCAAAAAATATAAAAGATGAACAAGATGCTGCCAATTCTATGTGGAGTGCATATAATACATTAAAAGATAAGCCGGCCGGGGAAAGAAGTAAAGAAGAAAATGAGCTTCTTGGAATTCTTGGGCAGGCAGCGGCAAGCTAAAAGGATATAAATATGGGTACTGCTGGACACATGCAACATCCCTTTGACATACCAAGTGTCAAAACTGGAAGGGATTTAATACAATATTTCGAAAAGATTGTTGAACACCTCTCTACAAATCCGGGAAGTGTTAAATTTGATGGTATCAATGTTAGTTTCAAGCTTGTTGATGATCCATCCACACCGACAGGAAAAGATTTTCGTATGGATAGGGGAAGTTCTGAACCTTCGTCTGTCAAAGGTCTCACTTCTGCAGATGCATATAAAAAGTGGCCAAAAGGCCATGGAATGCCTCCTGCTATTGATGAACTTTTAAAAATATTTAATGAAGCTCTCCCGCAAATAAAACCAGAGCTGCAAGCTCTTGGAATGTGGGACGACCCTACAAAATATTTCAACACCGAATATATGAAAAAAGGTAGAACTAACGTCATTGAGTATGGTGAAAAAATCTTGGCACTTCATGGTGTGAATCAATTTTACGAAAAGAAGGCACAACCATGGCGGATCAAAAAAGGCGTAGGTATGGACAGGCCCGGGCTTGAAAGGCCAATCGACTCAGAAACTGGAAAACCAACAAAAGCCGGCAGCACTGAGATTAGTTACGACCCTGCGGTTTTGCAATCAATTATTGAAAAAGTTCAGCCGATAGCAGAACAACAAGGGGTAAGTTTGGTCGGAGACGTGGCTACAGAATTAACTGCGGATGTAGACTTCACAGAAACCCTAAATGCGCCCTTTACCATACAAATAACAGAAGAAGATAGTGAAACTCACACTCTTGGAGAATGGTTATCTCAAGCTGTTAATCCGTTTGAAGCAAAAGTTAAAAAGAAGGATGGAAAAGAAGCGTGGGCCATTAGTAAAGAGATTTATTTTGCAGTGCTAAACAGAGTCCCTCTTATGGATTTATTGGAGTCCCCAGAAGACGTCAAAATGGCCATTAATGGCGCTTTATTCAATCAGGGCACCCATGAGCTAGGAATGGACGTAAAGCGCGCCTCAGAGAGCGCTAAGGGCGGCTTAGAAGGGCACGAAGGTATTGTTATTAGGGGCCTTGATGGGCGCCCTGTAAAAGTCACTGGCGATTTCATCGTAAAAGGCGCTAGCGGAGTAATTAAAGATAAGATTGCGGCTGGTGAAGAAACTCTTGCTGAAGGGGACGTTATTCAAGGGCCTTGGAGTAGCTCTTCATATGATCCATCTGATAAATATGAAGAAGAAGAAAGGGATGCAAAACGTAACCCTACTGATCCAACGACGCCAGAAGAGCATGACGACTATATGTCTCTTTATGATAACGATGGTAAAAAAATCATCGCAATTTATCCCGGAAGGTTTCAGCCGATGGGTCAGCACCATGCAGAAGTGTTTAAAAAAATATTAAATAACCCAAACTATGATGAAGTTTTTCTGGCCACATCTGATGCGGTTAATATGAGTGAGAAAGATGGCACACCAAAATCTCCTTTTACTTTCGAGGAAAAGGAACAGATTATTCAATCACATGACATATCCCCAGATCGAATTATCAAAGTAAAAAACCCATATAACGCAAAGGAAGTTTTGGAAAACTATGATCCTGAAGAATATTCAGTTGTTTATTTGGTTGGTGAAAAAGATATGCAAGGAGATCCGCGATTTCAAAAAACGCACGGCACGACAAGTGAAGGGTGGACTTGGGATATTGATGTAGCACCCCATATAGAGATCGACATTCCTGGGCTTGGAGAGATGTCTGGCACTACAATTCGCAAAGCACTTAAAACAGCAGAACCAGAAGAGTTTGAAAGCATAATGGGCTTTTAT
>Ga0209232_1000679_pt1 | contig 20050 bp, 26 predicted proteins | sample ETNvirenome_2_60_FD_184066 | JGI IMG/M metagenome (GOLD analysis project Ga0209232, IMG submission 184066) | Marine viral communities from the Pacific Ocean - ETNP_2_60 (SPAdes) (version 2) | ecosystem: Environmental > Aquatic > Marine > Oceanic | place: Pacific Ocean | collected 2013-06-22
TGAGACTAATACAGAAGGTAAAGGTAGTTGGGAAAAAAGTGATGATAGTGATAGGAATTTGAGATTATTAGAATCAGTATGTGTACAACATGAAATTGACCATTTGAATGGTATTGTATGTATGGATAGAAAAATTGAAACAACTTTTAAACGAGATACGAAAAAGATTGGTCGTAATGAAATTGTAGAATTAATTGGTGGTGCACATTGGAATGTTGTTACAAAGATGAAATGGAAGAAGGCTCAGATGTTTATACAAAGTGGAGATTGGATGTTATACGAAGATTGGAAGAGAGAACAATAATGTGGTTATTAATAGATATATTTCAAATTGTAGTATCACTTATAGTAGGAACAATATGTTTAACAGCACTTTATGTATTGTTGTTTGAGGATTTAGGATGAGTAAGAAATCAATATATGATTCAGGTACTACGAAAGGTAGTGCACCAAGAACATCAGATAAGAAAAGATATGATGATAATTGGGAAAAGATTTTCGGTAAGAAGAAGAAAAAGGAGAAGACGAAAAAAGATGAAAAATGAAAAAGTAGTTATATGTAGTGGATATTTTGACCCACTTCATGTTGGTCATATTGAATATTTAAAGATGGCAAAATCAATGGGTGACACATTAGTAGTTATCGTGAATAATCACGAACAATGTATGAAGAAAAAGGGTGATGAGTTTATGGAACAACACGATAGATTAGAAATCATATTTCATTTAGATATGGTTGATGAGGCACTTTTATCAGTTGATGAAGATAAAACCGTATGTAAATCATTAGAGTTAGTTGCTCAATTTAAACCACATGCAGAATTGACTTTTTGTAATGGTGGTGATAGACACTTTGGTGATATACCAGAAGCCAAAGTTTGTAGTAAATTAAATATTAAAATGGTAGATGGATTAGGAGAAAAAATTCGTTCATCATCAGAGTTGACTGGATTAGTTGAGTATGATAAACCAGCTCGTGATAGGTATTAAATGAAAAAAATAAAATACAATACTAAGAAGTTTAACTTTAGAGAGAAGATACAAAAACATTATAATGTTGCATTTGAATCTTTTCACATTGCACATGATTATAAATTACGAACAAGAGAAACAGACCAACAAACTGAGTTTCATAAAATATTCTATAATTCATGGGACAATGATTCTGAGTTAAGAAATATGTATGATGACTTCATGATAAAGGTAGTTAAACCAATGTTTGATAATGATGAGATAGTTTATCAAGCAAAACCATCGTTTAGGGTTCAACTTCCAAATAATCTTGGTGTGGGTGAATTTCATAAAGATAGTAAGTATCGTGAAGATAAAGAATGGGTAAAGAAAATAAAAGAACGAAATTTCTTTTTACCATTAACAAATGCAAAGGATACTGCAACGATTTGGGTAGAGAGTGAACCTGATAAAGGTGACTACTCACCTATGAATTGTGAGTATGGAGATTTAGTGATGTGGGATGGAGCGAATCTCACACATGGTAATAAACAAAATAAAACCGAGTTTACAAGAGTATCTATGGACTTTAGAGTTATGAAGAAAGTGAATTATTCCGAGTCTTCCGCCGTCTCTATAAATACAAAGATACCTTTTAGAATTGGTGGATATTATAAAACAATATGAGGTTATAATGACAAAACAAATGACAAAAAAAGAATGGTTAAACGAATCGGTATTTAGAGATACTTTTGGTAGACCATATAATTTATCTGATGTTCCTATGACAATGATGACTCGTTCTGAATCCTTTAAAAAACAAGGAGTAACGAGAAAAGATATAAATGAATTTTGGGAAGATAATAAACATAAATACACAAAGGAGATATAATGTATTTTGAAGCACAAGTAGTATTTACAGAAGAGATACCAACAAAGAATGGTGTAAGAGAAAAGAAAACTCGTAGAGCGTTTTTAGTTGAGTGTGATTCTGTATCAGTAGCAGAAGCAAAAGTAAATGAGGTATTAAAAGATTCACCTTATGTTTTTGAAGTTAAAGTAGTTAAAGAATCTAAAATTGTAGAGGTAATATAATGACATTCGTAGAGGCATGTGATTTACTAACTGAAATATTAGTTGGTAAGAAAAAAGAAACTCTTTTACAAAAGAAAAAGAGAACAAGAAAAATAAAACCTAATCTTAAAACTAAAACCAAAAGAAAATATACGAGGAAGAAGAAATGAATCCAAAGGTAGAAATGATATTTGATATCATAATTACAAGTCTTAAACTTGGTGCAGGATGTATATTACTATATGTAATGTATCAATTCTCTTTAGGTATGGAAGCTTGGGTTGAATTAGATAAGGTGATGAGATAATGTTACAAGGTTTTTTAAGTGGACTAATCTTATTCACATCATTTAGTGCAAGAACACCTAACGATGATTCTATAACTCAAGATGATTATGAGATTGCTCTTGGAGTTAAGAGTGAGAACATATATATCAAAAGAGATTGGGAACGAGAGTTAGGACAATCTTATACTGATGATGAGATTTGGTTTGAGTATGAACCTAAGAACTTTTATTTTAAACCACAATATGTCAATAAGACATCTCGTGATTTGAAATATGGTAAGGCTGATGTTCGTTATCGTAGTGGTATTTATTCTATTGGTTACACAGGATTATTTTCAGATGATAAATTTGAGAGTGGTTTATCAATGGGTATCCAAAAGAAAAAAGAAATCAACGATAAATTCTCAATGGAAATTAAGTGGGATGGTTATTATTTCAGAAATGAATTAACTGGTGAGAATCGTTTTGATATGGAAGATTATGCACAAATTAATTGGAAAATATCAGACAAGTTGATACTTACTAATATCTTTGATTATAATGATATCAAGGGTAGGAAATATTATAAATTCAAAATAGGAGTAGAATATGTCCTTGGCAGAAATTAAAAAGAGATTAGAAGAAGCGTACAATCAAGAAGATTGGAACATCGTTGAAGATTTAATAGATGTGTTAGATACTCACATCACGATAGGTGAAGGTGATGAAGTATTTGAATGGGAAGATGACCATGATGAGATTGATTAATATGGGGCTGACTGGTATTGACAGGTATTGGAAGGGATTGAGTGCAACAGAGATTGAGTATGTCTCGTTCACAAAAGACTCACAATTCTAATTGGCAATCAAGTCAATTTTGCTTACGCTTAGTTCGTAAGTCGTCACACCATGACACCGATAATGGGATGTGGCGTCGGAATCGGTAAGACCACTCACTTCAGGTTTAGAGTCTAAATGAAATCTCAGTTAAACCATTCTGTGTAAAATGGGACATGGTGGGTTGTTGGTGACTACCGATTTGGAACCAACTAAGTTGTGAATGACTTAACTTGGAAAATAGGCTGGACGCGGGTTCAATTCCCGCCAGCTCCACTAAAAAATGAGGTTACAAAATGTTAGTAGAGTACATATTATTAGGAATATTATCACCGATACTTTTAAACTTAATGCATTTGATGGTTGGATTGTATGTTGTGGTACAAAGAGGTAATATATTATCTTTAGGTTTTTCGGCAATGGGATTTCTTACAAAATCAATTGGTATGATATTTTTGGTTTATTTAGGAATATCAATTCTGAATTTAGATATCAAAATATTTATACCATTAATAACATTCTTTTGGTTTTTCACACATGTAGTTGAAGGATTTGTTATCCAACATTATATGAGAGAAAACGAAAGTGAATACATAAAAAGTATACAAATAAAATGAATTTTAACAAACTTAGGAGATATTTATATATGACTATTGTAAAGGATTTCCTTAACTTTAGGAAAAATGAAATGAACAAATTAAAATTATCAATAATGATATTAATGCCAATCTTGGTATTTAATACTTTTGTTTGGACAACAATTTTTGAAAAGTATAAGGAAAATATGTTATTAATGACATCTGAACTTCAGAGAGAAAACGAGAGATTAAATTCTCTTGTAGAGGAGTTCAAATTAGAGGGAATGGAAGTGACGGTAACTATGTATCACCCTGTTAGTCGTCAGACAGATTCTACACCGAACATTCTCGCGGATGGAACGCGAATAAGAGTCCACAAGGCAAGTGAATACAAATTTATTGCGGTGAGTAGAAATCTTCTGAAACGACATGGTGGTTTCTTAGATTATGGTGATTTCATTGTTTTAAAAGGAACTGATGGTAAGGATGGTGTTTACCAAGTTAAAGATACGATGAATAAAAGATTTGTTAATCGTATTGATATCTTAGAATCACCAGGAACTAAACCTTACAAGTTTGATAGTGCAAAAATAGTAAAGACAAATTTAGTAATGAATAATAATTGATGAAAAAACAAAAATGGTTTTATGAAAAGTCTAACATTGCGAGTAAAGACAATCCAATTAATATAACCTACGATGAATTACTTCACAAGAGTGATTCAGATGTAGAGAAGTGGATTGATGAACTTCGTACATATGTTATTACCCAATGGGATGAGAATGGTCAACCACCTGTTATTGGTCAGAATGAAGACGAGATAATCAGTAATTGGAAAAAATTATTTGGGTATGATGTAGAAGGGTTCTTTGATGAAAAAACAAAAGTCATAAAGAACTTCAACAAGTATGCAAGTGGAGTGAATCAGTTCTTTCCAACAATGTTAAAAACAAAAATATCTACAGGTGTAAGTAGTGAAGGTGCAACTTCTATTTATGACCACTTCAAAGAAGATAATCTAAGAGAAACATTTAAGAAGGCTATGTTGAGGTCACTATATAAAGACTCAATGTATACTTTTAGTTTAAGTGTTAAGGTTAAGGAAATGGGTGTAAGTAATGTATCTGATTTTCTAACACAAACTAATCAAGACCCAACTTATGGTATTATGGTTATTAGACAAAGTGATACCAAACCAGTAGATATAGATTCTCAATATCTTATATTAAAAAAGAGTGAAGTAGAAATGTACCTAACCACAGGTTGTTTGACAGAACAAAATCTTAGAACAATTGGTGATGAACTAAAAGATAGTTATGAATTAAAAAATGGTGAGAAAAGATATTACCATTATTATATTAGAAAGTATAAAAGAAAACAAAGAATTTTTCCAAGTGCACTTCAAGTATTTAGATTAGGACTTGGACAACCTGCAGTAAACTTTCCACCATTGACTGCAAAGTTTTTATATGAACATTTTACAAAACATATCAAAGATGATAAATTAATTATATGTGACCCAAGTAGTGGTTGGGGTGGTAGAATCTTAGGTGCAATGTGTAGTGATAGAGATATTCACTATGTTGGTATTGACCCAAATCCTGATAACTTAGGTAGATATGAAGAGGTTGCCGACTATTATAACAAACATTGTTTCAATCCTAATCCATTTTGGGGTAAAGGTGAACCAAACACATATGAAATATTTAGAGAGGGTAGTGAAGAAGTTGGGAACAATTCTAAGTTTAAATCGTATAAGGGACGCTTGGATATGGTTTTCACATCACCACCGTACTTTAACAGAGAACAATATTCACAAGATGAGAATCAAAGTTTTAAAAAGTTTAGTGCTTACGAAGATTGGAGAGATAACTTTCTCAGACCAACTCTTGAAACAATGTACACTTACTTAAAACCTGATAGATATTTGTGTTGGAACATTGCAGATATCAAAGTAGGTAGTAATAAATACATTCCATTAGAACAAGATAGTATTGATGTAGTGGAAAGTCTTGGTGGTGAATATCAAGGTATTTATAAAATGTTAATGACAAGGATGGTTGGTATAGACGCATCCAATGTAAAGAATTCAGTAATGATTAAATCACACCCACTTAGTCGTGGTGGTGATTACTTTAAGTTTGAACCAATATTAATTTTTTATAAACCGAAGGAGTGACGAAGATGAAATTTAGAGATTACGATGTAGAGATACCAAAACCATATCATAATGGTAAACAATGGATTTATGATGATACACCAACATATCAGAATTTATTAGATTGTTTTATGGAAACACAAAGACCAGAGGGTGAAAAGAAAATTCGTGAACATTATGGTAACACGAGATTAAGAGACCCATTTAGAAAATTAAATAAAATGGACTTACAATTAGCGTTTGACCATGTAAAAGGTCGTGAAGGACATGCATATGAGGTTGATTGGGTAGAAGATAATGATGGTAAGATTGTTGCATGTATTTTATATTACAACATGAAGAACATGAAAACACAATTTAAAAAGATTAAATCTTTTACAGGAGCAGAATATAAATTAGTCACAAAGAGTGATGCGTATATTCGTGAGATTGCATGTTATCCTGGTCAAGAACAACATTTATATGACTTGATAAAAAGACATGAGTCAGAGGGTAGTAGTATATTTGATGAAGGAACGACCGTAGTTGAGTGTGATATGCAAAACAAAAGGATGGTTGAATTACTACAAGACTTAGGTTATGAAAGAAGAGATAACTTGATTACGAGTTTTGCAGATATGTATGGTTATTGGTTCAAAGGAGAACATACAGGTGAACTCGCAAAATCACAAGAAATCTCACTACAGAGATTAGACTTAGATGTTCAAGACACAGACCCACTAATGGAACAAATCTTTGCACTACAAGAAGACTTTGCTAACCACTATAGTAATTACAATAAAGGTAATTCATGGAGTGGTATTGTGGTTCGTGGTTATGGTGGTAAAGAAGACTTTATTATCAAACCTGCAGAGATGAATCAAAAGTGGAGAAAAGAAAATGCAGAAAAGTTAGAGTGGAAGGTAGAGGATACACCACTTAGAGAAAGACTTACTGAAGTAGAGAAGTTTGCTAAACTCTTACCATTTGAACATGAAAGAATTCGTATCTTGAAATTAAGTCAAGGTGAGGGTGAACTTGAAAGACATACTGATAGACAAGATGTAGAAGCTGGAATTGGTGATGGTCAATGGGCAAGACTACACTTTCCATTAAAGACAAATCCAAAGGTTGAGTTTACTCAATGGAATTGTGATGGTAGTGTTACTAAATCTCAAATGGGTAAAGGTGAGTTGTGGTATTTAGATATGAGAAAACCACACACTGCTATTAATTTTGGTGAAGAGGATAGATATCATTTAATCATAGATGTTAAGTCAGGACCAGAATTAAGAAAATGGTTAGTGGATAGTAGTCACAAATATCCAAGTAACAAACAACCAGATTGGTATGTTGATTAAAAATAAATTAAAAAAAAGCTTGACAACAGCGGTAAAAATGTTGTATATTAAGGGTATATAAAAAACGAAAATACGAAGGTTATAAATATGAATCTAACAGAACAACAACTATTGGATAATTACACCAAGTTGAGAAACATAGTAAATGAAACATTTACAGGTGAACGACTTGATAATTTAAATAAGATGTATGACTTCTTTGAAGACAGAATCATTGTTGCACCAGCAAGTGGTAAACCAAATTACCATTATGCTTTTGCAGGTGGGTATGTTCTTCATGTTTTACATATAGTTGATACGGCAAGAAAGTTAACAAAAGTATATGAGTCTATCGGTGCAGTCATTGATTATACTGATGAAGAGTTAGTATTTGCAGGTTTACATCACGACTTAGGTAAAGTTGGTGATTTAGAACATGAATACTATCTCGTTCAAGAAGATGATTGGAGACGAAAAAAACTTAATGAATGGTTTACTCAGAATCCTGAGATGCAGTTTATGGGAGTTACAGATAGAGCATTATGGTTGTTACAACACTTTGATGTTAAAGTATCACAATTAGAATGGTTGGCAATCAAGGTTAGTGATGGTATGTATGATGATGCAAATGTTCAGTATTTAAAAACATTTAAACCTGAACATAGTTTCCAATCAAGTCTTCCTTATCTTATACATTGGGCAGACCACATGGCAACAAGAGCAGAGTACACCGAATGGAAATACTCAGAAAAGAAAACTACTGAAAAGGTAAACAAATCAGTTACCAATATCAAACAGGCAGTAGGTAAACAAGTAAAAGAAAAAGTAGAGACACAACCAAGTGCATCTGCAAAGGATTTATTTGATGAGTTATTCGGAGATAAGTAACATCTATAACGAAGATTGTCTGATTACTTTAGGTAGGGAATTAGAATATGATTATGTATTCTTTTCCCCACCTGAATATTCAGAGATGGGATTAGAACCACTTAAAGATGATAAAAAATACTTTGGTTGGATGGAAGAAGTTTATAGTAAATTTAATCCAAGAAAAAATATTGTAACTATTGTAATAAGTGATAGAAGATTTAAAAGAAAGACGATACCAAAACATCAGTATTGTACAGACATTATGAAAAATTTAGGATACGATTTATTAAATCAAAAGATATGGGAAAAGTCAAGAGAGATAAATATGTTTAGATACAATTATGCTTTTGTTATGTCTTATGCACGAAAGAGTTTTAAGTCTAAAAACACAAAATTATTTAAATACGATACTTGGTTTCATCCACATCATTCTTACAAAGGTTATTCATATAATATGCCCCAAGAAGTTGCAGAAAGATGTATAGGTAATTATACAGAAGAGGGTGATATTGTATATGACCCTTTTATGGGAATTGGAACTACTGCACTTGCATGTAAAAAGTTAAATCGTAAATATTTAGGTTCCGAAATAGATAGTGAAACATTTGAAATGGGTATGAACAGAATTAATCAATCAACAATAGGGAGTATAGAGAAATGGTCTTAGAGATAATATTTGGATGTCTCGCAGTTACATTTGGATACACAACTTTTAACCTTACGAGAAAAGTAGAGAGGTTAGAAAGTTGGGTTGAGGAATATGCAGATAGAGTGGTACAAACTAAGACTACACTTGACCAATTAGATTCAGAAGGTAAATTTGAAGCAGACGATGAAATCGGTGTAGTATTTGAAGGTATCAAACAAACAATTGAAGAGTTAAACACAATAACAGAAAAGGATATATAATGCCAAGAAAAGCAAAAAAAGGTTCAACAAGATATTATTTTACAGATTCAACTGAACAGGCAGTAATCAGACATAATAAAGAAACTCGTCCACACATGAGACAGAGAATCTATAATGAACATATTCGTACACCATTTGAAAAACTGGCAGAGAACATCATTCATACATTTAAGTTTTATTACTTTGATGTTCCATCTGAAGATGTTAAACATGAGGTAGTGAGTTTCTTGTATATGAATATGCATAAGTTTACTGAGGGTAAAGGTAAGGCATTCTCTTACTTTAGTATTGTTGCAAAGAATTACTTAATTCTACATAACAACAATAACTATAAGAAGATGAAGATGCATGATGGTGAAGAAGTTACTGATTACAAACGAGACCCTGTTCGTGAAACAGATATCCTTGATATGAAGAGTGCAAAGAAAGAGTATCTTGATTTGTTTGTTGAGTATTGGACAAATAACTTGACAACCGTATTTAAGAGAAAACAAGATATTGATGTGGCAAATGCAGTGATATATTTGTTTGAAACTCGTGAGAATATTGAGAACTTCAATAAGAAAGCTCTATATATTTTGATTCGTGAGATGACAGGTTCTAACACACAACATATTACTCGTGTTGTTAATGTGATGAAGAAACATCATGTAAACTTACAAAAGAACTATCTTGCTACTGGTTCTGTGGAGACACGATATACTGGTAGTTGGAATAACCTATAAAATAAAAAAGGGAAGTTTTTACACTTCCCTTTTTCATTTCTATCCGAATTAGTACTATTTACGGAATAAACCCACCAACACCAACAACGCGACTAACCCAGCGAAACCGGATTCGCCGAATGTGTTTATGATTGATGTTAGGTTACCGATAACATTTACACCGAAGATACCACTTCCAAATATTACTTCAGAAATCGCACCTATGGCCACCAAAGATAACATCAAATCCGCTAGGTCATTGATATATCCCTTAACTATTGTTATGATTTCCTTCATTTATGTTTCTCCGTTATAGTCGGATTTTCACCGACATAAATAACTATTATATATATTGGACTTTTATGGTCTCATATATATTTATATACAACGATTTTTTGAAGTTTTAATATTTATTAATGATAACGAACAGGCAAAATTATGGCAAACGATTACGAAATATTTGAAGGTAAGACCTTATCTGATGTGTTCAAAGACATCTATGACAATTCCAAAACTAATAAACAACAATTAGAAGTACTTATGAAAGAAGTAGTTGGATTTATTAAAGATGGTGATACGGCTGTGCAAATAATTCCTATGTTGAAAGAATATTTAGAAATCAATGTAAAAAATGATGAACAATTAGTTAAACTTGCTACGGTTGTACAAAGAATCATGGCTGCAGAGGGTAGAATGAGTGATGATAGTGGTAGTGAATTCGGACTAACAGATGCAGAAAAGAAACAATTAATGGATGCCATAGAAGGAGATGTTCAAGATTTACAAGACCATCAAGATAATATCATATCGTCAATAAAGGGTGATTAATGCCAGTAACAATAAAACTTAAAGAATTAAGTGGAACAGGAGTTTCCAAAGATAAAACTGGTTTAGTAAATGCACAAAATCAAAATTTAATTAATAAGTTAAATGAAACAAATGAGTTGTTCTATGAATTAGAACCACTTGAGGTTTTAAATGTTTGTTTACAAGAAGAAGATTTACCACTAAACAATGAAACTGGTGAACCAGATTATACATATTATGGTGGTATTAGAGGTAGATTTTTACTTAGTGAAGATAATCTAAATATAAGTAATTGTAAATTTTATAGACCATTGATGCCAGATATACAAAAAGTTCCTGTAGCAGGAGAAGTAGTATATGGTTATGTAGATGGTAGTAATAGATATTATTTAGGATTTGTTCATTTAAATAATTCAGTAACCAACATGGGAAGGCCAGGTATCAGTAATTTGACAGATAATTCTGCAAACATTCCTAATAGTACTGATACATGGCATAGGTCACCGATGGTTAATCCAGATAAATACAAACCTGGTTATTATTATAAAGAAAATTTAAATATAAAAAGACCTGTAATGTTTGAGGGTGATACACTTGTTAATGGTAGACATGGACAAATAATTAGATTAGGTAGTAATCAAGTTGATGAAAAAGAATTATCACCAAGTATAAAAATCACTAATGGTTCTACAGGATTAATTGGTGATAACCTAAGTTCTGAAAATCCTAACACAGATTTAAGTTCTATAAATATGACTTTCAATGAGACCATAGATATTGAACTTCCAATGACACCAAAAAAAATTGAAGACATTGTAGATTATGATAAATCACAAATACAAATTCGTAGTGATAGATTAATATTTACTTCACGAAATGATAGTATTGGGTTATACTCAAATAACAATGTAGAGATAAGTTCAGTAAATGAAATTTTTGTTGATTCACCTAACTTAAGTATAACACATGACTCAACGAAAATAGGTAGTAGAGATGCACAAGAACCACAAGTATTAGGACAAACTTTATATGATAAGTTAGAAGCATTAGTAACTGCAATTGGTGGTGTTACTGGTATACCAACACCAACAGGCCCAACACCTGGTCCTGTAAGTGCAGCACCTAATTGGAGTTCAGTAACATCTGCACTAAGTGCAGTCAAAGATGCATTAAGTGAGAAACATAGAATTGATAAATAATGTCATTTAACACATTACAAAATAATTATAGAAGTAGAATGAACAATGGTCAGTTCTTCAATACTACTGATGAGTGTGCAGAGTTTATCGTAAACCAATATCACTCTACTATTACGAGTGGTGGTGGTGCATACAAAATGACTACTGGTCAAAAAAGTTTAATATTATCACCAATGAAGACAGGACTACGAGCACAATCTACATCAGTATTACTTAGTGGTGTTGGTTTAGGTTTAGTTTCATATTGGACTGCATTGACTAATGGTACATTTGTGTCTGCAGGTGGAGTACCACCAACATCAACATGGGAAGATGATACATTGGATGGATTTTTATCAAATATTGGAGATTATTTTAAAGAACATTTAGACTCGGTGATATTTACTAATACAGCGAGTGGTGCCACATTTAGTGGTGTCTATACGGTTACATAAAGGAGTAAGAAAATGAAAAAACGAGAACTAATAAAAGTAATAGAATTAATAGTTCGTAAAGAAGTAAAAAAACAAGTTAACGAGATATTTATTAAGGAGAACAGACAAAAATCTCTTAAGTCTCTCGCACAAGAAACAATACAACAAAAACCAAAACCTGTTGTTAAGAAACAAGAAAAGGTTACCTACACATCAAATGATTCATTGAATGATATATTAAATGAAACGGTAGGTCTATCCAAAGGTGATACCGAAGAGTATCCAACATTAGGTGGTGGTGTATTTGATTCAAGTAGAGCTTCAGAGTTATTAGGTTATGGTGATTCTATGATGGCAGGTGGTGATAAAGAAGCTCAAAGAAATATAAATGCTGCAATGACTATGAAAGAAGCAGGAGTCAGTTCTGAACAAGTACCTGAATCATTAGTGAATGCATTAACTCGTGACTATAGTGATTTAATGAAACACGATAAGTTCAAAGGGAAAAAATAATAAATGAGTGTAAGAGCAACAGATAAAAATCCTGATAAATTTATTGGATTGAAGTTTCCATTAAATAGTAATGCTTTTTCTACTTTTAATCAAAGTAAAACATTATTAGAACAGACTAAATCTAATTTAAGGAATTTATTATTAACATCTAAAGGTGAAAGACCATTTCAACCAGAGTTTGGTAGTGACTTAACTAATTTATTGTTTGAACCAATTGTTGATAATATGGATGATAGGATTGAAGAAACAATAAGAGATGCCATAGATAATTGGTTACCTTATGTTAATGTAAATAATGTATTTGTTGTTCAAGATGCAAGTAACCCTAATTTAATACAAGTACAATTAGAATATTTTATAGAGACTGATAAAGAATCTTTAGAAAGTGTTACATTTAATTTTAATAGAAGTATTGGAGAATAGTGATGCCTGATTATGGTACAAATAAAAAAATAGTTAGAAAAGAGGTAAATTATCTCGGTAGAGATTTCTCATCAATAAGACAGAACTTGATTGAGTTTGCCAAGTCATATTTCCCAAATACTTATAATGATTTTAATGAATCAGACCCTGGTATGATGTTTATTGAGATGGCTGCATATGTAGGTGATGTTTTAAATTTCTATGTAGATAATCAATTTAGAGAAACTCTAATTTTACAATCAGAAGAAAAGAAAAACATCTACGAGATTGCACAATCACTTGGATACAAACCAAAGACTGCTTCACCTGCAAGTGCTGAGTTAGATATATCAATGAATGTTCCTGCAAAACAAAATGGGGATGGTGAGTATATACCAGATTTAAGTTATGGTGGAGTATTATCAACAAATAGTATAGTGAGTTCAACAAGTGGTGTAGAGTTTACACTAAGTGATGATATTAATTTTAAAGTATCAAGTTCATTAGATTCACTTGTTACTGAACCAATAATACCAAGTTCAGGTGTTGTTCCAACAGAATTTAAATTAACTAAAAAGGCAATTGTAAAAAGTGGTACAAGAAAGTCTGAAACATTTACTTTTAGTAGTGCAAAGAAATTTGATAAAATTGTTTTATCAGAACCTAATGTTACTGAGATAATTTCTGTTACAGATAGTAATGGTAACAAATGGTATCAAGTTCCTTATCTTGCACAAGACACCGTATATGAAGATGAAGAAAATTCTACAGAGAACGACCCAAATCTTTCACAATTCCAAAACGATACACCTTACTTATTAAAACTTATCAAGACATCAAGAAGATTTACAACTAAAGTTAGAGGTGAAGATTTAAAAACAGAAATACTTTTTGGTAGTGGTGTTAGTGATAATCCTGATGAAGAGATAATTCCAAATCCAGATAATGTTGGTTCATCATTAGGAACAGGTGTTTCAAAAATAGATGAAACATTTGACCCAAGTAATTTTTTAAAAACAAAAACTTTTGGACTTGCACCAAGTAACACAACACTTACCGTATTATATAATCATGGTGGTTCAGTAGAACATAATGTTAAGTCCGATAGTATTACAAACAAAAGTAATATCACATTTACAATATCTGCAGATAATTTAGATTCAACAAAAAAATCAACTGCAGAAGAAAGTTTAACTTTTACAAATCCAAAACCTGCAAGTGGTGGTAGTGATGAAGAATCAATTGAAACTATTAGATTAAATGCAGCATCTGTGTTTAATGCACAAGGTCGTTCTGTAACACAAAAGGATTATATAACAAGAGTTTATTCTTTACCACAAAAGTATGGTAATATCGCAAAAGTATTTATTAGTCAAGATGAACAATTAGACAAACAAACAGATAAAGTTATAGATTCTGTTACAGGTGAAGTTGTTGAACAAGTTAATGTTAGTATAAATCCAAATCCATTAGCATTGAATATGTATGTTCTTGGATATGATGCAGATAGAAAATTGACTTCTATTAATAGAGCAGTAAAAGAAAACTTAAGAATTTACTTATCACAATATAGAATGGTAACAGATGCTATCAATATCAAGAGTGGTTACATTATTAATATTGGTGTTAGATTTAATATTATTACAAAAAGAGGATTTAACAAAAATGATGTATTGTTTAGAGCAATACAAAAAGTCAAAGATTACTTTGATATACAAAAATGGCAAATGGGACAACCGATAGTTCTAAGTGATATTGCATATCAAATATCACTAACTGATGGTGTTGCAAGTATTGTTCCACCAGATGTTGATAATCCAAATAAAGATATAGTTGTGATTGAGAATAAACATTTAGTAGAAAATGGATATAGTGGAAACATATATGATATACAATCTGCACTAAAAGATGGTGTGTTATATCCTTCAAAAGACCCAAGTTGTTTTGAAGTTAAATATCCAAATACAGATATTGAAGCTAGAGTAGTAGGAGACTTTTAATGCATTATTTTGAATACATAAACAGAGACACAACAATTTATTCAGGTGGTACAACATCATCGTTAAATGCTGGTCATGATGAAATATTAGAAGTTGTAAAAGAAGTAAGTGCAGATGGTGGTACAATAAATGTATCTCGTATATTATTAAGTGCAGACTACTCTTATGTATCTAAGTCAATCCAAGAAGGTAAGATACCTACAGATGCAAAATTTTATTTAAATTTATATGATGCAGGTTCTAAAGATATAGAGGCAGAACAAAAACTTGTTATCTATATGGTTAGTGGTAGTTGGAAATCAGGAACTGGTAAAAAGTTTGATAGTCCTATAACTACAAATGGTGCATCATATCAATATAGAGACCAAGACCAAAAACTACCATGGGTGACAGGTTCACTCTTAACAGATGGCGGTTCTTGGTTTAGTGGTTCACAAGATTCTTATTCACAATATAACATAAGTGGGTCTTATAACTTAACTTTTGATAAAAGAGATGTTAGATTTGATGTAACTGATTTGGTTAGAAATCATATTTTTTCAAGTTCTATTTATCCAAATAATGGATTTATAGTAAAGAGGGAATCTACAGGTTCATATGGAACAACTTATTCATATAGTGGTGATACTTTATCAGAAGAAGGTGGAACTTCAAGACTTGGTACATTACAATTCTTTTCAAGAGAAACACATACAATTTATCCACCATCATTAGAAGTTGTTTGGGATGATTCAAAGTGGACAACAGGAAGTTTAGCACAACTTACAGGTAGTGCATTAGACGATACCGTAATTTATTTTAAAGGTATACGAGACGAATATTTAGAAAAATCAATATCAAGATTTAGATTAGTTGGTAGACCAAGATACAATGATAGAGTGTTTGGTACAACACCCGAAGGTCTTACCGTACGAACATTACCAAGTGGTTCAACTTTTTATTCAATTAAAGATTCTGTAACTGAGGAAACAATAGTACCATTTGGAACAGGTTCAATTGTGAGTTGTGATGGTACTGGTAATTACTTTAATTTAAGAATGGATAGTTTCCAAGCAGAAAGACATTATGACATACATCTTAAAGTAGTTAGTGGTAGTGGAACCACAGATGAATTGATAAATTACTATAGTGACCCAGCATGGTCATTTAAGGTTGTAAGAAACATTGAGAGATAACAATGCCATATACAAAAGATGAGGCAATAAAAAATTCCGAATTATACGATAGAATTATTAATGAGGAACGAATTGCTTTAAATCGTGAAATACAAACCAACAGAGAACTTATGGAAATAAGTGGGTCTTGGGATGCAACAAAACCATTGAGAGATGGTAATGGTGTGATATTATCTTATGAAGACCCAGACAATCTTGGTAACTCAGTTGAACAAGTTTATCAAAATGTTCGTGTTATCAACCAACAACAATATTTTAATGATGAAATGTTACCAGAAATAGATAAAGAAAGAGAATTTAAAACTTTTATTTTTGAACAATTTTTTGAATATTATTCTTCTGGTAGAATACAACGACCAAGACCAGGTGAAGAAGTTTCTTTCAATCCACCACCAAATTTACCAGAACCTGATGAACAACCAATAGGTGGTAGAGATGATACTTTTGGTCAACCTGAAACACCATCAGGTTATCAACCAAGAATTCCATTAAAAGATAACATAGATTTATAAGGTAAGTAATGGCAGAATACGGATTTAATAACCAAGAGAGAGAACAATATTATAAACCTGAAAGGGTATATAGTAGTTTTGGAAGAGATAGTGGAGACTATATTGTCTTAGAAGTTTTCCAAAATGATGAACTTGTGCTCAGAGATAAATTTAATCCTGATGTAAATACTGAAGGGTTTTTGGATTTAAATGTTGGTCAACATCTAAGAGATAATGGATTATCGGATGGTGAATATATTGTACAATATAGATTCCTAAGAAAGTTAGCAGGTAGAGACCATTTAGTAATGGTAAATAGTAATGGTGAACTATATGCAGGTAAAGTTATAACAAAAAATATAAATGGGGAAACAAGATATTACACTGCCCCACCACCAAATGCATCTGCACAATCTTTGACAGAGAATCCACCACAAGAATTATTTATACGAGATTTAAAATATTCACTTGATAAAATTAGTGGTGATAGAACTGAAATCGTAGTAAAAACACAAGATTTTAAAAACCAAACATATCATAAAAACTTTAGAGAGATGAATTCTATTGTAAAGTTTCAACCATTTCTTACTGCAGGTAGTGGTGCAAATGGTTCTATTAAGTTTGATGAAAATGAACCAGGAATATTAGTTGCAGACCTACAAGATAATGACAGAGGGTTTACACAAAATATGGTTGGTGGTGAAATTAGATTACCAAGAATATTCCAAAAAACAATTACAAGAGAATATGTTGAATCAGTATTAACAGAAGTACAGGTACCAGTAGAAGTACCACCAGATATACCACCACCACCGCCACCACCAGTTTATGAAGATACACCACCTGAACCAGACCCACCACAAGACCCACCTGTTAATGATGAAGAGGAAGAGGATTATGGTGGTATGTTTGATTATGATGGAGTTTGTTTTCATCCTAATACAAAAGTAACATTAAGTAATGGTAGACAAGTTCCAATCAAGATGATGAAGATTGGTATGAAAGTCAGAACAGATAAAGGTGTTGCAAGAGTTAAAAAAGTCATAAAGAGTGAAAGAGGTTTTGGTGACTTGATGGTTAAATATAAAAACCTTATTGTTACCGACCACCACCCAATCAGAACAAAAGATGGTTGGTTTATGTCAAGAGAGGTTGGGGAGATATATTATCAGAAACCACCTTTTAAAGTATGGAACTTAGTATTAGATAAAGACCATACAATTTTTGCAAACAATATAGTTGCAGCGACTCTTGGTAAATGGAAGACTACTGAGACTAAACATTGGCAAGAAAGATTTCTTGAAGAGAGAAATAGATTTAGAATGGGTACATCTGATAGGGCAAGACAACAAGCGGCACAAAGAGCAGCAAGTGGTTATGTTGACCCATATCGTGGACAAAAACAAGGTTCGGCCAGACCTGCATACATTGATTTTGATGTAACAGGTAATGCAGATTTAGGTGAAGAAGGTACAGACCCATTAACACCAGGTAATGGTTTACCACAAGGTGGATTAATAGATAGTGGTGATGGATGGGGTATGTATGGTGCAAACAATAACAACATATATCAAAATGAAGTTATTGTAGAAGATATAAATCAAGAAATGTTAGGACATGCAGAGTTACCTGCATTAGAAGACTTTATTCAAAACACACCAGTACCTGAAGGAACACAAGACTTCACAACTGAGATTGTTGAAAGTTGGGTTACAAGATTTGAAGATGAAACACTTAACTTTGATTATGTTGCAACAATTACAGAGGTTCTTGATTATAATAAAGTAAGAGTAAGTTTAACATATCAACAGGCTGCAGATGCAAATGGACATGACGGCCCAAGTGGTAGAGATGCTGATTGGTATGGGTGGAATGTTTTATATGAGAAAAACAATATAGAAAGATTTAAAACCTATATGGTTTGTGATGATGATTATTATTTAATCACAAATGAAAATAAAGAATTTTTTAATGAAGATAATCAAAATTCAAAGAGAGTATTTAAATTAAAACAACCATTAAGTCCTGATAAAGAAGAATTAGATAAAGTATATTTTGTAGAAAAAAGATTACCATCTCATGTTGAAGTAGTTAGATTAATACCATTTATTGATGAAGACCCAGATGGTTTATTTTTACAATTACCTAATTTAAATTCAGTTGATAATCCAATTAATTTTAGGTCAACAAGATTAGAAACACATAATACATTATTAGGTAGTGACGATTTACTAAACAAAGATATTGAGAGAAAATTAGTAAGTGGTAGTTTATTAAATGTACAAGTTAATACTGAATTTAATAGAACATCTGTAAATTTAGGTTTACAAAATGATGATATTGGTTTTGGAAATTTTGTACACTACTCAAGTGCTGAAAGAAGAATTAGAAACTTTAAAAAGAAAGTTGAATTGATTGAAGGATATAATAAAACAAGTCAATCGTTAACACCTATTTCATCTTCGGTAAATAGAATTTCATCTATTGAAAATCAAAGACAACGAGTAATTAATTCATTTGACCCATTTGAACATTATATGTATTTTGAAAGTTCATCCTATGTGAGTTCATCAATGGGACAATATCATTCAAACACATGGCCTAAAACTAATACATCAAAACCATATACATTATTACACTCTACTGGTTCAGAAGCTGTAACTTGGTTTGATACTATGATATTAAGTTCTTCATTATACGATATTGATAATCCTGATAGACTTGTAAATAATTTATCTTTACATGTTGTAGATGATACTGAAAATAATCCATTTATAGAATTTATGGATATGACAGGTCAACAATTTGATGAGGTATGGACATACACCAAACATTTAACAGATGTTAATAATAGGTCTGCAAATATATCTGAAGGTATATCAAAAGATATTGCAGCAGAATATGCAAAGTCACTTGGTTTAGAACTTACAAATGGTAATGACTTAATGATATTACCTGAATATCTTGAGGGTAAAAATTCAGATGGAACAACTAAGTATGAGTCACCACAAGAACAAGTGACAGAAGAGATTTGGAAAAGATTACTAAATAACTTACCTTACTTTGTAAAAACAAAAGGTAGTGTTAGATGTTTAAAAGGAATATTAAATTGTTATGGAATACCGAGTTCAATATTAAGAGTAAGAGAATATGGTGGGCCAGATAATCAAGAACGAGTAAGTTATGAAGTAAAAAGAAAGTTTACATATGCATTAGATTTTCATAGTTCACAATATGTAAAAAGTATATGGACAACTGATTTAAACAATCAATATCCACAAACATTAGAATTAAGATTTAGAACACCAAATAGTGTAGGAAGTTCTGGTAGTATGGTGATTGCACAAAAAGAAAATGATTGGGCAATACATTTAAAAGACAATGG
>Ga0209232_1000680_pt1 | contig 20036 bp, 30 predicted proteins | sample ETNvirenome_2_60_FD_184066 | JGI IMG/M metagenome (GOLD analysis project Ga0209232, IMG submission 184066) | Marine viral communities from the Pacific Ocean - ETNP_2_60 (SPAdes) (version 2) | ecosystem: Environmental > Aquatic > Marine > Oceanic | place: Pacific Ocean | collected 2013-06-22
TATATATATGTATGGTACTTGTATGGTATAGGTTTAGCATTATTGTCTCATCCATAGGACAAAATTAACAAAGGGTATGAAAGAAAAACAAGAGTTAGAAAGTCATATACAAGAAGCAATTAAAGAGATTGCAAAAGATAAAGAGTTGCAAAAGGTAAAGAGTTTATCTCGGATGAACCCTGCAAAGGTAGCAGAGATATTGTATTTATTTTCTATAGGTATATCTCAAACATCTATGATAAGAAAGTATAACTTTGATAGACCTACAATTATAAATACACTTGTAGATTACGCAGATTACAAAGATCAATTTAGGGAACTAGGTGCAAAGCTTGCAGGTAGAAGTTATGTAAATCTAGAAAGCCTTGAAGAGGATATTATACAAAATGTAAGAGAAAAGATACAAAGTGGCGAGTATTCTCCTACACCTAAAGACATTAAGGAGATTAGTATAGCAAAGAGTAATTCTGCAAGACAAGCCTTGACAGCTCGTGGAGAAGCTAGTTCAATAACTGAAACAAGGAACATAGTTACCCAAGAAGATTATGAAGATACTATGCGAGCAGCACAAGAAAGACTAATAGAAATAGATGCAGAAGTAGAAGATGAGTAACACAAAATTCCCAGAAGAAGATCCTGACATAGAACAAGAAGCTCTTCAAAGGGCATTAGGGATAATAGGTGAGTTTTTTCATTCGTATTCATTAGTTGTATTAGATTCTGATGGTATCTTAAATTACTATAGTAGTAGTTATTATGAGGGTAAAATGCTATGTAGTGAAGCTATTGCAGAAATGAATAAGGATAACATAAATGAAGAAGAGGAAGAGGAAGAAGAAGAAGAAGAATGAGTGAGTTAGTATTTACACCTCACCCAATGTTGTCTACACCTAGTGATGAAGATATATTAAAGCTTGGTTTAAAAGATAAAAAATTGTTAATAGATTTGTATAATGCTCATGAGGGTAGAATTAAGGCATCAGAAGAAGATCCATTAAGGTATGGTTTTGATTTAGATTCCTGGGAAAGAATAGGTGCAGGCTTAAAAAAATCTAATGAGTGCTTGGTTTTAGGAGGTAATCGTAGTGGTAAAACTACAGGTTGTGCTAAATTAATAATGCAAGCAGTAGTAGAAAACCAAGAGGGTCATATTGTATGCTTTAGTCAAAACATAGATACAAGTATTAAAATACAACAAAAAGCTATGTGGGAGATGATGCCCAAGGAGTTTAGGCGAAAGACAAAAAGCACAGTGGGTTATATAAATTACTCTATGCAAAATGGTTTTACTGGGCAATCATTTATATTTCCTGATACTAAAACTCGTGTAGATTTTAAGACTTATACACAATTTAGTAACAATCAGACAATACTTGAGGGCTTTGAGTTTGGATTTAAGACTCAAGGAGATAATAATATAGGAGCTTGGTTAGATGAATATCTTGGAGACGCTACCTTGGTAAATACATTAAGATTTAGATTAGCTACTAGGAACTCAAAATTGCTTGTAGGGTTTACACCTATAGATGGATATACCCCATTTATAGCAGAGTATTTGAAAAATGCACAAATAATAATGACTAAACCTGCAAAGTTATTAAATAATAAAGAAGTGCCTATATTACAATATAGTCCTAATAGAGATGCTATTGTTTGCTATTTACATTCAGACGAAAATCCTTTTGGTGGATATGATAGAATAGCTAAAGATTTAAGAGGTAGACCAGAGGATGAAATTATGGTTCGTGCATATGGAATACCTGTAAAATCAATGACAAGTTTATTACCATTATTTAATACAGAAGTAAATGTTTTATCTGAAAAACCAAACAAATATGGAAGAGCCTTCCCTGATATACGGAATCTCCAAGAGTTTACTTGTTATCAAGTGGTTGACCCCGCAGGAGCTAGAAACTATGTTGCTTTATGGGCTGCAGTTAATGCAAAAGGAGAAATTTTTATTAGAAAAGAGTTTCCTGATAGAGATACTTATGGAGAGTGGGCAATATTTGGTGATCCTAAATGGAGATACGGATCTGCAGCGAAAAAAATCGGTTACAATGTTGAGGGATATACTAAATTATTTAAAGAAATAGAAAAAGAATTAGGTATTAGGGTCTATGAGAGGATAGGAGACTCAAGGTATTTTGCTAGAGAAAATGAAAACAATGAAGATTTGTTTCATTCATTTGATGATTTTGGTATGCATTTCTTACCTAGTGATGGTAGAACAGAAGATATAGGAATATCTGCTCTAGATGATTGGTTTAATTATAATCCTAAAGTAAAAATAGATAAAGTAAATCAACCTATATGTTATATTCATAGAGATTGTGGAAATCTAATAGATAGTATAATAAATTATAATTCTAATAAAAAAATGGATGAGCCATTAAAAGACTTTTTTGATGCATTAAGATATTTAAGGATGCATAATGCAGGAGAAGGACCAGATTTTGTTGACAAAAGAAAATTAGAAGTTACAAAGAAAAATAAGGGAGGATATTAATGGCAAAAAGAAGATTAACAGAGATAGCAAATGATTTAGGTATTTCTTTTGAAGAAGCTAATGATTTAGTAGTAAATCATCTTGAAGAAGAGATGGTAACAGGTGTAGGTAAAAATACTTGGATAAATGAAATAGGACAAGATTTATTAGATAATTTTGTACCTATACCACAAATATACAGAGGTAAGGTTACAGGTAGGTGTCCTAATAAAACTTTTGTCTATGTATATATAAAAGAAATGACTAAAAAAGTCCCTGTAAAATTACCTTTTAAATATATAAATAAAGAGATGGTTGGTAAGTATGTATATATAGAAGCAGACAATTCTAGTATAGAAACTAGATATAGATATATTAAACCACCAGAAGTTGATTGATGTGATATAATTTTCGGTAATGGAAAATCCAGAAATTTCAAAATCTCTTACTTATTTAAGTAAAGAACCAGATGTTAAAACTTTAATCTATTCTTACTACCAAACTATTACAGATTTAGAACCCTATTTTGATTTATGTAGAAGTTCTTATGATGATAGAAGAAATTGGTGGGCAGGTAAATCTAGAGATCATAGGAAGCATGGATCTGATGCATTTCCTTGGGAAGGTGCATCTGATATGGAATCCCATGTTATAGATGAAAGAATAACTAGACTGGTTTCTTTATTTATGTCTAGTCTAAATCGTGCAAATGTAAAAGCATTTCCTGTTGAAGTTAATGATATACCTAGAAGTAAATTAGTATCTGGTTTTTTAAAATGGATGATTAGTTCAGGGTATATACCTAGATTCTTTAAAGAAATGGAACTAGGTGCAAACTATTTATTAGAAAGAGGTTTATTACTTACATATATAGGTTGGCATAGAGAAGATAGAAAGTTTTTACAAAAATTAGATTTAGATCAAATTTCAAGCATAGCACCAGAAGTTGCAAACATTATTGCTAATGAAGAACAAACAGAAAATATTGAATTATTATTAATGCAAACATTTCCTGGAGTAACTCCTAAAAGAGCAAAGACTGCATTAAAAGAATTAAGAGAAAATGGATTTGCAGAATTACCTATTGTTCGTAGACAAATAGATGCACCTGAATTAAAAACACTTGCACCTGATGGAGATTTTTTCTTTCCTAGCTATGTAACAGATCCACAAAGAGCACCTTATTGTTTTTGGAGAACATACTATACAGCTCAAGAATTACAAAATAAAGTATATACAGAAAATTGGGATGAAGGATTTGTTGATTACATTATTAAGAATTATAAAGGAGTAAATATTAATTCTATAGAAAGAGAACAAGAAGGTAGAAGAAGTAATACAATTAGTGATGATACATATGATGCAGATGATTTAATAGAAATTGTATATGGTTATCAAAGATTAATTGATAAAGAAGATAATTCTGAAGGTATTTATTGCACAGTATTTCATAAAAATTTTAGTGGTAAACAAAGAGTAAAATCCTATGCAAAGTTTGAACTTCTTAATGGTTATGAAGATTATCCTGTAGTTGTAACAAAACTATCAGAGGATTCAAAAAGACTTTATGATACAATGACTATACCTGATTTATTAAGAGGTATACAAAATCAAATAAAAGTAGAAAGAGATTCTCGCATAGATAGAAATAGTTTAGCTACATTACCACCAATAATGCACCCTGTTGGACAAGCACCTACAGATTATGGACCAGGTAGATTTATACCATATAGAAGAAAAGGAGATTTAGATTTTGGTCCAACACCACCTTCTCCAGGAGGATCTATTGAAATAGAAAGAACATTAGAATCTCAAGCAGATTCATTAGTAGGATTAGATATAGAAAACCCTCTAGCACCTATAAGGAGACAATTTTTAATTGATAAGTTTTTAAGACATACAGCAGATGTATTAAAAATGGCTTTCAAATGCTTTCAAAGATTTGGACCAGATCAAATATTTTTTAAAGTCACAGGTAATCCTAATCCAATAGAATTTTCTAAAGGTAGAGCAGATGAAGATTTTGATATTATCATAAACTATGATGCATTAAATGCAGATCAAGAAAGCCAAGAGAAAAAATTAAATGCTTTAGTATCTCTTACTTCTTTAGATAGAAGTGGTCAAATAAACATAGATGCTTTATTAGAAACTATTGCAAATTCTATTGACCCTGTATTAGCAGATAATATTTTACAACCTGTAGAAGTAGCTCAACAAGAAGTATTAGAAAAAATTACAGATGATTTATCTAAAATATATGCAGGAATTGAAATGCCTGCTAGACCAAATGGTGGTCAAGCTGCTTTACAAATAATTCAAGAATATACCCAACAACCTGATATTGCAAATAGATTACAGTCAGATGAAGCATTTAAAGCTAGACTTGAAAAATATATTGGTCAATATACCTTCATGCAACAACAAGCACAAAATGCACAGATAGGTAGAATAGGAACACAACCTGCAGAAATGGGTAATGTTCAAACACAAGGTATGTAATAAATGAATTTATCTTTAGAAGAAGCTTTAAAATTTTTACAAAATCATCAACACTTTGCTGTTTTTATAAAAACAATTCACTTATTAAGAGAAGAAGCAATTAGTGAATTGCACAATGCTAGCTCTGATAGTATTCAACAAATATCTGGTAGAATAATTACCTATGATCAAATACTACAAATGTCTAATTGGGATAAGTTAAGAGACATTCATAAGGAGTACATTAGTTAACTTGTATAGTATTGTATAATGAATTTATTCGCAAACTCACAGGCGTAAATGTGTGGACAATATTATGACAAATGAAATCAAATCTGCAGACGCTGAAGCAGATTCACAAAATACAGCGAACCTAGTCGGTAATATGAGCCCTTCTGAATTTATTCAGAGGAGAATAGAAAAATCTAAACCTGTAGAACAATCTAAACCTACAGAAGAAGAAATTTCTAATGAGAGTGTAGAGGAATCAAATACAACAGAAGAAGTAGTAAAAGAGAGTGCTACTAAAACTGAAGTTGAAGATTCTAATACTGAAGATGTTCTTTCACAGTTTGATCTGGACACTATGTCTGACCAAGAGCTTAAAGATATTTCTGATAAGCTTGGAAGTCGTGCAGTAGCTCGTTTTGGTGAACTAACAGCAAGACGAAAGGCTGCAGAAGAGCGTATTGTATCAATGGAAAAACAAATAACAGATTTACAAACTAAAAGAGATAGAAATGTACCTGTTGTTAAAAACAATCCATTATCAAATATAACTGATCCCAAAAAATTACAAGAAGAAGCTAAATCAGCTCAAGAGGTTTTGGATTGGGCAGAGGATTTATTATTTGAAAAAGGAGATGGTTATGGACCAGATGATATAATATCAACAATTAGTGGTAAAGAAGTTACAAAAGCAGATGTAAGAAAAAGTCTAAAGAACTCACAGAATATGTTAAGAAAATATATTCCTGCACAAATGCATACTCTTCGTAAAAAACACGAAGCAGTACAAGCAAAAACAGCTTTTGAAGCTCGTGCAAAAAAAGAGTTAGATTGGATGAATGATCCTAAACATGAGATGTTTACTAAATACCAAGCTATGGTTACTGATCGTAGACTTGTAGAGGTAAATCAAAAACATCCAGAATTAGGAGCACAACTCCCTTACTTGGTAGCTCATGCTGCTAATAGTTTGTATAACAACAATAGAGTACCTATTGCTGATACAGGAAAAGGTGTAAAATTAAATCCACCTAGAACTGCAAGTACAACTGCTGCTACTCCAGAAAAAAAACAAAGTAATTCATCTAAACAGATTGATGATCTAGCTACTCGTTTCAAAAAATCAGGCAACAAAAATGATTTCATAACTCTCCGAACATTACAAATGCAAAACAAAACTTAATTAGAAAGTAAAATATTATGTCGTTTTCAAATACATTCGATACAACTAATCAAGGAAGTGCAGTTTCTAATCGTGAGGACTTAACAGATGTGTTGACCATCCTTGCTCCTGAAGAAACTCCAGTTCTTTCGTCTGCTTCAAAGCAGAAAGCTAGTGCTACATTTGTTGAGTGGACAGTAGACAAGTTATCTTCTCCATCTATTACAGGTGTAGCTGAAGGTGCTGATGTTACAAGTTTCACTGACAAATTTAGTGGTCGTGCAAGACTAGGTAACTATATTCAAAAATTCAGAAGAGACTATATGGTTTCAGATTTACAGGAAGCTGTAGATTCTGTTGGACCTGCAAAAGTTGCTCAAGCTGAATCTAAAGCAGTTCGTGAACTTAAAAGAGATATTGAAGCTCGTATTTTAAGTAACGAAGATAGATCAGTTGAAGATGGAGCAGGAACAAACTATGGTTTAAGAGGATTAGGAAAATTTTTAGCAGATGGTACAACTATTACAGGTGCACCTTCTGATATTCCTGCTGACTATAGAACACCTACCTTAAATAATTCAAATGCAGGTTCTGTTTATACAGAAACAATTCTTAACACACAATTATCAGAAATATTCCGTCAAACAGGAGAATCTACTAATATGTTATTAGTAGTAGATACTGCTTTAAGAAGGAAAATATCTGACTTTGCTAGATTTGGTCCTGACCAAACTTCAGCTAATAGTAGTTCAGGTGTAAGAAATGTTAATACTGATGCAACAAATGCTACAATAACATTATCTGTTGAAGTATATCAATCAGATCATGGAATGGTTTCTGTTGTAAATATGAATCCTGATACAGCACCTGCTACAGTAGCAAGTGGTGCAACTACACATACTGACGGATATATTATTAATCCTGATTATGTTGGTATTCACGAATTAATACCTATGGGCTCAACTCGTCTACCAAATCTTGGTGGTGGAGAAAGAGGTTTCGTTGATTGTTCTTTGACTCTAGGAGTATATCATCCTGCAGCTCACGGAAAAATCGTTGACTAATATATAACTTATAGAAAGGAAAAAATATTATGGGAAAATTAACTATAAACGAAAACCCACAAGGTTTTACAGATGAATTAACAATTACATTTGAAGATTTCTCTGTAGCAAATGCTGGAACTCTTGCAGATGATGCAACTAAAACATTTACTTATGTTATTCCTGCAGGATCATTAGTTACTAAAGCTTCGGCTAAATTAGTAACTGCTTTTAATGATTCTGGAGGTGGAGATGAGTTAAATGTAGAAGTAGGAGATGGAGATGATCCTAATGGATACATCACAAGTGCTAACTTACATACTGACCAAACAACAATCACATATGTTGCCAATAATGGTGCATTACTTGATAATGAAAATGGTAAAGTATATACAGCTGCTGATACTATCGACATCAAATTCACCCCTGATGTAAGTACAGGAACTGATTACTCATTAAATGAGTTAACTGCTGGTGAAGTCAAATTCAAGTTCGAGATCTGCGACCTTAACTAATCAAATCGGTTTAGGGGGCGAAAGCCCCCTGCCTTTTTATTATGCCAAATATAATTACAAAATTACCAAGATACTCTGATGGAGAAATCAATAGAGAGTTCATGAAAGAAATCGCTAATGGTTTTAACCTTGAAAGAGAAACAGAGCATTTACGAGTAAACCAAGCAAGAAAAGAAGCAAAGGTACAAAGAGGTAAAACTCATCCTACATTAGGAAAATGTGTAGCAACTATACCTGCTCGTGATTTTTTTAGACTTACAAAAAAGTATGGACACGAAACAGTTCATTCAAAAGAATTTATAAAATATTATAACAAAAAATTTAAGGATTTAAGTCCTAATAGAGCATAATGCAAAATAGAACATATGGAGATTTATTTAATCTAATTCAATCTTTAGCAGGGGTTAATAGTTTTACTACTGAAGAATCTGCAGATATATCTAGATTTATAAATCGTAGATTTTTTACTGCTTTTAATAAAACAAATATTTGGGCAAGATATGTAGTGCCTTCAGAACAAAGAAAATTAGCAGTAATAAAAGTTGAGGGTGCTGATAGTGAATCTTATGATGGATATTACATTAAGAATGGTGAATCATCTAATGCTGTAAATTCAACCTATGCTGATGCTGATGTTTTTGTAAAATCAGACAACAAGTCATATGTTTTGTTTAAAAATAGTTCTAATTTATGGAGTCTTGGTATTAATGATACTGGATTTACATATACACCTATCACAGGTATTACTACATTTACTACAGCTATTCCTGATTCTGCATATAGACAAGACTCAACAGATGTAGATGATTATGATAAACCATCAGGTGTAAAGCTTTGGAAAGGCACTGGGCTTGCTGGTAGCACAAGTAAAATAAATTTAATAGTAACAGATGTTTCTACTCTTCTTTATGAAAGTTTAGATTTTCCTATATTTGATAATAGCTTGGCTATAGGAAACACAAATATAATTAATGACTTTATTCGTATTCATAGAAATCAATCATTTTTAAATGACTCATCTTTAGAGTATGATTTTTTTGTAGATTTTAATGGTGCTAATGTATTAAATGTAAAAAATACTGATGACTTCCATGTAACTTATAAGAAAAAATTTGTAAAATTTACTACTTCTTCAGATTTTGGAACAAGTACAGAAGAAGTTCCTGAAGAGTTTTTTCAATATATAGCACATAGTGCATATGCAGATTTTTTAAGAATGGATGGGCAAACACAAAAAGCTTTAGTTGAAGAACAAAATGCAGAAGAAGCATTAAATCTACAACTTGAAAGAAGTGATATAATATTCAACATAAATACTTTGAAAAAAAGATTTTCAACTTACATAAATAATCAATCTAGATAAACTATAATGAACTCACATATAACTAACTTATATCCAGTACCTACACCAGGAGCAACAGACCAAGCATTAGCAGTTGGTAATTCAGTTGTACAATTAACAGATGGTGGTGCATTTAATTCACTAACTAAATATATTGTACTAGATGTACAAGTAGCAGATGTTAGAGTAACTTATGATGGATCTGCACCAACTTCAACAAATGGTCATATTCTTTTTGCAGGTAGATCATATACTTGGGCAAGAAAAACAGCAGAAGTTGCAAAATTCATAGAAGATACAACTACTGATGCAGTTATTCATGCATCTGAATTTACTACCTAATTATGTCATCAGAAATGCTAGGTTCAGGACAAGATGTCCTTAAAGGTAATCTAGGTGGTGCTTGGGATATTAAGCACGGCTATGCTGATGCATACACAGATTTAGGTATAGCTCGTAGATTTGGTGGAGCTTCTGATGCTTGGTCATTAAGAGATATAGGTGCTATGAATGGTAGAGTTGTAAAAGTTCGTAGAGATAGTAATGATGATGAAGTTGATTTTACTGCTAACCAAGTTCAAAGTGGAGCACTAGAAGAATTTGTACAAGCAGGATTAGATTATGATGCTTTTCTTGGTGCTAATTTTACAAGTGCAGGTTCAGTATCTAGTTTTACTGCTAATGGTAAAGATGGATTTACTGCTATTAATGCAAGTTCTACAGATGGTTTTTTTGGTATTGAACTAGCATCAACAGTATCTAGCTCTACAGTTGTGTATGTTTCTTTTATGTTAAGTGGAACAGTTCCTGATGGTGGTTTATCATTAAGACAAAGTACAGTCAATGGAACTATTGGACAATCCTCTGCAATATCTGGAAATCCAGCTGTTACTGCCGAAACTAGTTTAAAAATAGGATTTAATTCAGTAGCATTAACTGCTAATGCAACTTCAGCTTTTATATCTTTTGTAAGTGATAATAATGCAGGATTTACTATATCTCATTTTAAAGCTCATACAACAAGTAGAAATGGATTTGTAAGATATTGGTATGACCAAAGTGGCAATGGAGTTGATTTAAGTCAAAATACAGCTTCAAACCAACCTGAAATAGTTTTAAATGGAGGTCAAGTAAGACTTGATAATGGCAATCCTTGTTTAGCTGGGGCAAGGAGACCAACTAATCAAAGAAGAGAATTTGATTCTACAAATGATGCTAATGCTATTCCACAACCATTTACTTGTTTCCAAATAGCAAACTCAAAAAGAAGTGCAGCAGGTTATATTTGGGGAGATAATTCTACAAGTTCTGGTGGTGGACCTAGATTAGAAATGAAAAATGCTCTTGTAAGACAAACTTATAATGGATCAGATAATCCAGCAGGGGTAACTATTGATGGAGATGTAGACCAGGTAATAAGTTTATTTTCTGCTGCTGCTTCAGGTAATGCTTTATTAAGAAGAAATTCTACACAATTGCAATCATCAGCAAGAAGTACATATGATGATACAGATAATGTAGGGGGAATATTTAGATTCCCAGGAGATGATGCTAATTTACAAAATAGATTACTTTTAGAAACTTTAGTATTTTTTGATGGAGATCATAGTGACGATTTTGTTGCTATAGAAAAAGAATTAGCACAACCAATGGGAATAGATGTATAATGTCAAAGTGGATCATATATAATACAGAAGCAGAAGCTCTTACTAAAGCAGATGAAGAGGGAGCTAGTAGAAACTATTGTTATCACAGAGGAGACCTTTCAGGTAGTCGTTACCACACTAAACCTGATCTTACTACAAATAATAAATGGGCATTAAGGGTTGATGAATATGGTACACTAACAGATGCAGAAGAAGCACAAATAGTAACAAATGTAACATTTGCATAATAATGGAAGAGATAATAACAAAGGGAGCAATTAGTAGTGCAGGATTCTTTGCCTGTATAGGACTACAAGGTATTAATACTATAATTAGTACAATAGTTGGGTTTGCTACTTTATTATTTTTAGTGCTATCAATTGTTAAATTACTAAAAGAAATTAAAAAATGAGTACAGAATTATTAGCAATGCTTGGTGGTGGATTCTCTGGATTCATCTTTAAATTAATTGGTACAATGGTAGCTAATCAAGCAGCAGTTACTGAAGGTCTTATAAAAAAGCAACAAGCTATGGATGAAAGTGCTGACAAAGCGGCAGCTAGGGTAGATTCCTTTGGTGCTTGGACAAGAAGAATAATTGTATTAACAGTTTTATTTGGTGTAATTATAGCACCATTTATATTAGCTCACAGTGAAGAGGGAGTCACAGTAGCAAGTAACTATAGTAAATGGTTTGGTTTGTTTACAGGTACAACTTACCAAACTTTACACGGATATATAATATTACCTGAAATCAAGACTGCTGTTATTTCTATAATATCCTTCTATTTTGGAAGTGCAGCTGTAAGTAAATAATTATGAAATGTTTTTATTGTAAATGGATAAAAGGACTGCAAGACAAAAACTCAAAGATCTACGAGATTCTTTGTCTCAAATCTTGGGGTCACAAGATAGAAGTAATGCTGAAGAAATTAAAGAGCAAGCTCAAGAGTCTATTCAACAAGCTCGTGAAGCTAGTAAAGCGTTAAAGAAATCTTTTGTTGATAGAGTCAAAGAGTTACCTGTAGTACAAAAAGTTTCTGAACTAGGAACTGCTGGTACAGTGGCTATATCAACAGCTACTGTAGCTCAAACAGAGTTAGCAGTTAACCAAACAGAAGTATTTGTAGCAAACATAGCTAATGATATTGTAGAAGAAAGATTTGAAGTACCAGAGGTATTTAATACCTTTGTTAACTTTGAAACCTTAAACACTTGGGGACAAGCTAAATTACAAGAAAAAATAGTAGAAGCTCAACAATTTGTAGAAGAAGCAGAGGTTAAAGTTTCTTTGAATGATAAGAAACCAGACGGCGTTCAATCTCCTTCAGACGATTCCACCTCTGATGAAAACGAAAAGAAAGAATCAAAAGAAGAGAAAGAAGAAACAAAAGAAAAAGAATCAAAAGAAAAGGAAGAGATAAAAGAAAAGAAGTCATCTACAGAGAAAGATAAATCAGAAAAAGACCAAGAAGAAAAAGAAAACAAAGAAGAAGAAGATAAGAAAATTCCATTAGAAGAAAATAAAGAAGAAGATAAAAAAGAAGTCAAGGAAGAAAAAAAAGGATTTTTTGAATCATTATTTGGAGGAGATGAAGAAGTAGAAAGAGTCCCTACTCCTGATGATGCAACTGTACAATCACCATATATATAAAATGATCGAATACATAATACAAAACTACAAAGAAAATATACTAGGTATGACATTTGCCTATATTGGTATAATATCAATAATAGTTATGTTTTTACCAAAGAATAATTTTTTTAGTAAAGCATTTAGAGAAATATCATCAATTATAACTTCAATATTTAAGAAATGACATTAGAAGCACCAGAAAGATACGAGACCATTACATTTACTAATGTTCCTAATTTTTATGAATTTAATGAAAGCTATGGATTTTTATATGTACCTTCTATTCCTAAATATGCTTATGAAGAATTTAAAGGATTGTCTTATAATGGCAGTCAATATACTTGGGATGAAGTAGATTATAGGTTAAGTGTAGAATATATACCAGCTATACCTGAACCATCTACAACAGCAATATTTTTAGGTATCATTGCACTCTGCATGGTATCGCTTAACAAACTAATAAGGAGAACATAAATTATGCCAATGGGAAAAGGAACATATGGAAGTAAGAGAGGTAGACCATCTAAAGCTGCAAAAGCTAAAGGGATGAAAATGATGAAGAAAGGTAAAAAATAATGTCTTTTAGTAAATATAGTGCTAAACAAAAAAAACTAGCAAGAGTTGCACCACCTCGTAATAAAATTACAGGTGCTGATTTTAAAACTCTTCGTAAAAAAAATAAAAAATGAAGAAAGAAATATTAGCTATAGCTAAAAAACTAGATAAAGCTAGTAAAGCTCATGCAGGTCAAGCAAAAGCATTAAGAAAATTAATTAAATATGGCAAAAGCTAGATCAGGAGGAAAAATATGTGCTGCAGGTAAAGCTTGGGCAAGAAGGACATTTGATACTTATCCATCTGCATATGCTAATATGGCAGCTTCAAAGTATTGTAAAGATCCCAACTATGCAAAGGGAGCTAAAGGTAAGAAAAGAAAGAAGAAATAATGGCATACGGACTTATACCACTTATATCAAGGACTGCACCATTTGTTGGGCGTAAATTAATTAAAGATGGACCTAAACTAATTAAGAAAGCCTATGATAAATTAACCCAGTATAACACTACACCACATGGAATTATTAGAATTGAATTAGAAGCTGGTAGACAAATTAAAGAAAAAAGAAAGAAGAAATAATGGGACAATTAAAACAATGGGTCAAACAAGATTGGGTTCGTATAGGAACTGATGGAAGTATCAAAGGAAAATGTGGAACATCAAAAAATAAAAAAAGACCTGATAGATGTTTACCTAGATCCAAAGCACAATCTTTATCAAAGTCTGAAAGAGCTCAAACAGCAAGAAAGAAAAAAGCTGGACAAAAAAAGGGCAAAACAGTAGTAGCAAATACACCTAGAGCAAAAGTAAAAACATCATGAGAAAAGAACATAAAAGTCCAAAAGGAGGTTTAACAGCCGCAGGAAGAGCATATTTTAAAAGAACTGAAGGTGCTAATTTAAAACCTCCTGCACCAAGTCCTAAAACTAAAAAAGATAAAGCTCGTAAAAAATCTTTTTGTGCTAGAATGTCTGGAGTTAAAGGACCAATGAAAGATAAAAAAGGTAGACCAACTAGAAAAGCATTAGCTCTTCGTAGATGGAAATGTTAATTGATAAATATGATATAATAATAAAGTTATGGCAGAAGAAAATCAAATGCAAAGTCCTATGGGTAATACAATGAAAAAATTACCTCCTCGTATACAAAGATTATTAAAAATGCTTTCTAGAAATAGATCTAGACAAGTAAGAGAAAAACCTCAAATGACAAAAGATAGTGGTATTCCAATGATGGAAAGACCTGATTTAACTCGTGACGCTCGCATAGAACAAAAAATGCAAAATCAAATTGCAGAAATAATGGAGCAAGCAAATGATGCAAAAAATACTGGTAATGTAAATAAATTACAACAAGCTATGAATAATATAACAAGCTTACAACAAGGTATAAAAGATTTAGATACTTCTTTTGATTCTGTATTAGGTAAATTTGCAGGTATTGGATTATCAGATATGCAAGGTTCTAATATGTCTAATACTAAAATGAATACACCAGAAGATAAAACTGATTCTGAAATAACTTATACTAATCCTAATTTAGCAAAACCAAGATTAGAAGAGAATACTCCAAGATCTATAATGTAATGAAATGTCTAGATATGAATCATATGGAACTATTGATGATAGACATCAAGATCAAGTAGATAGTAATTTTAAAGGATTTAATAATTTAGTTAGACCTGATTCTTTAGAACAAGGATTTTTTACGGATTCAAAAAACTTTAGATTCAATGTAGAAGGTGTAGCAGAAACAAGAAAAGGTTTTTATAGTTTTAATAAACCATTTGCAATAGATACAAATACTGCTTTTACATTACCTTTTACCCTATATGCAAATGTAACTTCTAATTCTGCAAGTAGAAGTAGCACTACAGTAACTTTAGGTTTTTCAAGTGCACATGGTATTTCAGATGATACATTAATTAGTGTAGAAGATATTGCAGGTCTTACTAATTTTATTGTAGGTAACTATGTTGCAAATGTAACAAGTCCAACTGCATTAGAAATAACTGTATTAAGTAATGTTAGTGGTACTCCTAGTGATTCTACTATTCAAATTGGTGCACCAATATTATCTGATGCACAAAATACAGAAATAAAATCATCTTGTAATTTTACAGATCCTGCTGATAATGGAACAGAATATGTTATTTTAGCTAGTAATGCAAAAGCTGTAGCTGTAAAACTTGGTACTATGGCAATTAGTGATATAGCATATCCTGATGGAGAACTTGTAGATAATTCATCAGAAATGATTGAAGCATTTAATAAAGTATATTTATTTAGAGATAATAGACAAACTACTTTAGAATGGAATGGTAGCTTTAGTGGGACTCCTGCATTTACTAAAGTTGAAAGTGGTTCTTTTTCACAACCTGTTTTAAAAAGTACAACTAATGATATGAGTGTAGCAAATGGTACTTGTACAGTTGTTATTGCAAATTCATCTACTGATAATCCTTTATCTGTTGGAGATGAAATAGTTATATTGGTTACAGCAAATGGTTTTACTAAAGGAGAAACATATACAATTTCTGCAGTAAGTGATACACAATTTGAATTTAAAGCAGAAGTAGATGATGTTGGTTCTTCTGGAGAAAACAATGGAGTAGCTATAGATCTTATAGGTAGAGTTTCTGTTGAATCAGATTTTATACATATGCCTGCTCCTCCATTTGCAATACAACATCAAGATAGATTAATAGTTCCTTTTTTCAATGATGTAGGTGCATCTGCAGATACTTTTACTGCAAGAAATATAGATGATGAGTTTTTAATTTCATATCCTTTTAATGTTAATAAATATGATCCACCATTTGGTTCTTTTGTTTCTCCTAAAGGAGGTAGTAATGATAGATTAGTAGGTTTTCTTTCTTTTACTGGTAATCGTGTTTTAGTTTTTAATAGAAAAAGTATTATACTTGTAGAAAATATAGATACATTAAATTTTATAGGAACAACAACTACATTAATTACAGATGAAGTTGGTTTAGTTGCTAGAAAATCAGTTGTTCAAGTAGGTAATCAAGTATTATTTTTATCTGACAATGGTGTATATGGTGCTTCTTTTATAGATTTATATAATTTAAGAGGTAATGAAATACCATTAAGTAAGCCTATAGATCAAACAATAAATAGTATTGATAGAACAAATTGGCATAAATCTTGTGGTGTTTATTATAACAATAGATATTTTTTAGCTGTTCCTATTGCACCTTCAGATGGAACAGATTATAGTGGAAACCCTAATTCAATTTTAGTATATAATTTTTTAAATAAAGCTTGGGAAAGTGTTGATACAGTAGATGATGTTAATTTTGATATTACTAATTTAATTGTAGCAGGAGAAGGAGCATATAGAGGTGTATATTCTGTAGGTTCTAATGGTACATTAACTTCTATATATATAGAATTGTATAAAAACAATGAATTAGATTCTGATATTATTTATTCTGGTGCAAGTCAAACTGCTATTGTTAAAGATATAAAAAGTTCTTTAACTACAAGACAATTTAATTTAAATTCAATAGATAGAAAAAAATGGAATGCTTTTGAAATTGTATCACAAGGAGTTGGTAATTATAGTTCTTCTGTAAATGTAGCTGCAGAATTTGAAAATACAGATAAAACAGTAAATAATCTAGCTACAATAAGTATACCCGCAAAGGAGGGTATTTCCACTCGTGGTAGAATAGGTAATCATAGAGCTTATGGAATGCAGATGACATTATCTGCAGATTTAAATAGGTTTCAAATAAGAATATTAAAATTAACAGCAGGATTTACATTTAAATCAATAGAAAGCACACAATAACATGACATTTTTTACAGGAAAAAACGATTTTGCAAGTGGTAATCAGGTAACTCATACACTTTTAAATAACATAACAGATAATTTAAGATTATCTACAAGTTCAATTGATTCTAGTTTTGCATTAGATGCAGGTCAATTATCATTAGCTAGTAATTTATCATTAGCAGGAAACCCAACAGCAACAACTCAAACTGCAGGAAATGATACTACAAGAGTAGCCACCACTGCATTTGTTAGAGCAGAGATTCCTAATATGTTTACACCTAGTTCTGTAACTGCTTCAACAAAAAGTGTAACATTACCTAATGGTTTAATTGTAAAGTTTTCAAAGGTATCAAGAAGTGGTGCTTTAACAACAATAGATTTTTCTTCAGAAAGTGCAGATTTTCCTAATACAGCATTAACAGCTTATGTAGTAGGAGAAGATACAGATGCTACAGCTGGAACTGCAACTGCTGCTACAATAAAAACATTTAGTACATCAGAATTAATAGTAGCTACAGATGCTGCAGTAAATAATATATATTATTTAGCAATAGGAAGGTAATATGGTTACTCGCAATCTATTAGATCCTACACAATCTGGTAGTGGAGATCAATCTTATAATACTGGAGACACAGGACTACAATTTGATGTAGATCCAGGCATGATTTATACTTTGCCTGATTTAGATCCTGTTACACCTAATCCTGATGCTGATACATTTTTTCAAGAAGAATTAACTGATACAGGTTTTGATTCAACCTTTGGAGATGAACCTTTACTAGGAGATTTTGGTTCTGAAACTTTTCAAGATCCACAAATATCAACAATAAATTATACAAATGAAGAAGGTAAAACTGTTTCATTAAGAGCTTCTAATTCTAAAGAACTAAATGAAGAAGCTAAAAATTTTATTAAAAAAAATATAATTAATAGTTATAATCCTTTAATTTTAACTTTAAATAATTATAAATATCAAAAACAAAAACTACAAGAAAGAATAGACTCTGGAAGGTATCGTAGTCGTGAAGTAGAATATAGAGATGAAATAAAAGGTTTTGATCAACTAATAGAAAATACAAGAAAACAATTAGAAGATATTAGTTCAACTACTATATCTTTTATGAAAAATTATATAGCTAATGATAGTTATGATGGGGAGTTTTCGAATAAAAGAGATGGTTCATTTGATCCAACTGCTTTTGATAAATTTTTAGGAGAATCACAACTTGAAGCTCAAGGATTAGATAAAGCAGAAAGAGCTAATATTTTAAATAAAATAGATGAAATAGCTGATGATGGTGCAGTTACAAAAGAAGGAATTGCTGCAACCTTAATAGCTAAAAGTTTAGGTTTTGGAAAAGCTGTAGGGTGGTACAAAGATGTTGTAACTACTAATGCTTTAATAAATATGGTAGAACAAGGTGTAAAATTTGTATTAGGCAAAGATATTAATTTACCAAATATTCCTAATCCTACACAAGTTGCTGCAAAAATAATAGATAAATATTTTAGAGTAGATGTAAAAGATGAAAATGGAAACCCTATAATAGATTCAGATACAGGTAAAGTGCAGACAAAAGGATTATTAGAAAATGCTACTGGATTAACAGTAGAAAACATTCCTTTTTTAAAAAAGAAAGATGGAACAATAGCACCTACAGAAGATTTACTTTTTGATGATCCAAATTTTAAAAGCACAATAGGAGAAACTTTAAAAAACGGATTAAAAGGTTCTTTAATAGGAGATAATCAAACTATATTAGAAACAAATTTTGATGATATAAAAATAGAAGCACCTAAAGGAAAAATACAAAGTTCATTACAATTTGTTAAAAATGTTTTTAACAATATAGGATTTACTGCAAATAAAATAGCAGGTAATATAGTTGGTCAACAAATAGTTAATCAAGCATTTGATTCTGTAGTGCCAGGTATTCCTAAAGAAATATTTGGATATGGAAATGTGTTAGATATAGTTGGAGATGTGTTTGGTCCAAGAAAAAAAGAAGATATTATAAGAGTATTACAAAATAAAAATATAGATATAGAAAACATGACAGCAGGAGATGTAAGTTTAACAGCTGCTGGTTTAGAAAAAATATTAGGACAAGAAATAGGTAATAATCTATCTCAAGGAGATTTAAATAAATTACTTGAAGACAATAAATTTTTTAACAAATTAGGATTTAAAGATAATAAAACTTTAGCTGAAATTACTGCAGAATCTTTAGATAATTTTGCAAAAAATGATTTAGGTATTGATATTGCAAAAGGAGATAGTAATTTAGATTTATTATTTTCTAATGCATTAAAAAACAAATATATTGAACAATATGGTGTGGATTCATTAAATGATCAAAATATTAATGAAAGTAATACATTACAAATAGGAGATATTGAACTTACACCTAGTACTATAAAAACATTAACAACTAATGTAGCAGATTTTGATAATGATGGTATTTTAAATTATTTAGATTCTGCACCTAATGATTGGACAAATGGAAACACTATTTATTCTTTAAATGATACTTCTGATTTTATTGAATCAGGACAAGCACCTCAAGATGTTCAAGATTTAATAAATGCAAGTCCTGATGATTTAATAGATTTATTAGAACTTACCAGTGAAGAACTACTGGACAGGTTTGAAGACAAGTTAATTAACCGCCTAGAACAATTTGAGGAAGAACTACAAGATGACGCAAGACCAGACACAGACGAAGAAGATGAGCATTGATGATGAAAGCCCGGACGCATGGACTAGAATCAACAAGAAGTACAAGTACCAAGTTCAGTGGCACGATGATGACCAAGATGATGCGCCAAATGAGCATCCTGTCTTTGGTAAGCCCGACATGGTGGACAACCCACCTCACTACAACAATGGCGGCATAGAGTGCATAGAAGCTATAGAAGCTATGCTGTCTAGGGATGAGTACATAGGTTATCTCAGGGGCAATGCACTCAAGTATATGTGGAGATTCAGATACAAGAGCAAGCCCTTTGAAGACCTACGCAAAGCACGTTGGTACGAGGAACGATTAATGAAGTTTTTGTTGGACAATCAAGATGCAGTATAAGACAGGCACTCAAGACTACCTTGGGATTACTATAGACTACGACAGAGAGAA
>Ga0209232_1000681_pt1 | contig 20027 bp, 20 predicted proteins | sample ETNvirenome_2_60_FD_184066 | JGI IMG/M metagenome (GOLD analysis project Ga0209232, IMG submission 184066) | Marine viral communities from the Pacific Ocean - ETNP_2_60 (SPAdes) (version 2) | ecosystem: Environmental > Aquatic > Marine > Oceanic | place: Pacific Ocean | collected 2013-06-22
AGTTAAGTGGAACACTGCACGTAACAATGCATTCGCTATGCTTGATGCTACTATGCCTAGCACTAAGGCACTGATCACAACCGACAAGCAACAGACAGAAATATCACAACGAGTGATAGCTTTGCATGGTGTAGATGGCTTGTGTTCTAATCAGGTGTTCTTTGGTGCAATAGATTTCTTTTGCACAAACGGCATGATCAGAGGTGAGCATGACAAGGTGCGAAGAAAGAACACTACTAACTTCAACATGGCTACCTTTATTAGGGAGCTAGAGAATGCTAACAGTGACTTCTATTCACAGGCTGAACAGCTACAAACTTGGGCAAGGACACCTCTTGAGTACAACAGTGTGAGAGATATGCTTCACTCTCTCATGGGTTCTGAGAAGAAAGGTGACAAGATGCTTGGCTTGTATGCACATGAGATACAGACAAGAGGACACAATGCCTTTGCTTTGTACTCAGCTTTCACTAACTATGCATCATATGCAGATGAGAGAAATGGTTTCAAGCTACGTAATACAGGCAACGACACTAACTCAATCAGCATGTGGGGACGTGAGCAGGAAGTTACCAAGTGGGTATCCTCAAAGCAGTTCAAAGAACTGGTTGCTGCCTAATGAAGCTACCTCGCTACATGTATAAGAGGTATACACCCAAGGGGGATCGGACATTCAGGTTCAGTCCCCCTCGTCAACTTATTGACAATGGTGTTGTATGTCGCAGAGAACTTGGTAAAAATTTTAATGAAGCAAAAAGAATTGCAGATGAATTAAACAAATTGATAGATGAATATCGTGAAGAAATGCTGACAGAGTCTGTGGTCACACGATCTACTACCCTGTCAGAATTATGTGACATATATCTTTTGTCTAATGATTTCAATGCTTTACGTAACTCAACTAAAGCTGATTACATCTACTTTATTAAGATACTTTGCCTAGATTTAGGTGAGAAAAAGTGGCATACTATATCTAGTAGGTTGGCTAAGAGGACTTATGAACTCTGGGTCAAACGTGGTGTGTCACTTGCAAACCATGTGTGCAGTATTGCATCACGCATCTACAACTATGCGACTGAGATGGAGTATGGAAATCATAATCCCTTCTCTAATATAAGACGTAAATCTACCAAACCTAGACGTGTAGTGTGGGCAAAGGAACATGTGCGTCAATTTCTTGACTATGCTTATGCCAACTACGAGTACAGAAGCATTGGCTTGATAGTGCAGATGGCATATGAATGGTGTCAGAGAGTGGGGGATATGAGACTGCTCACTTGGAATGACCTTGATATGGACAAGGGTATGCTCACACTAGAGCAATCCAAGCGTAGATCAAAGGTGTTTCTGCCTATCAGTGACAGCCTGTATGATATGCTGTATGAACAACAGGGTGACTTTGGCTTTCAACAGTACGTAGCTCCCAATGTAAGCCCCATACAGGGCGAGTACAAGCCCTATGGGTTGGAGAGTGTATCAAAGATTGCAAAGCGTGTCATGAAGCATTTAAACCTGCCTAATGAACTCCGACTTATGGATCTCAGAAGGACAGGAGTTACAGAAATGATTGACAGTGGAGTCCCAATGGGGCAACTTATGTCAGTGACAGGTCACACAAATGTACAGTCTGTCAAGCCGTATATGAAACACACTTACGAGAGTGCTAAGAATGCTCTCAACACAAGGAGTAAATACAATGCATAATATATATAACATTATAAGTGATATAGATATATTAAATAATGAAACAAAGAGAATGAATTGTCCTGAGTGTGGTGGATACAAGACCTTCACTGTATCAAACAGCATGGGCAGACTGTTGTGGAATTGCTACAAGGCTTCTTGCAGTATCAGTGGTTCTAAGCCTGTTCATTTATCTGTAGAGGATATCAAGAGAACTCTACACAAGGAAGAGAAAAAGGCAGAGCATTTTGTAATGCCAGAATATGTTGTACCATACAAGGGACAGCCTGACGTTACTAGATTTATGGAAAGGTTTGACCTGATGGGTGGGCTACACCATGATGTAAAGGATAATCGTGCAGTGTTTCCCATTGTGCATGATGGCATTACAGTTGATGCAATAGGGCGAAGTCTTAGAAATAGTTTGCCTAAATGGAAAAGATATGGGAATAGTGGCTTGCCATTTACATCTGGTTGTGGTAAAGTCGCTGTAGTTGTTGAGGACTGTGTCAGTGCTGTAGTTGTAGGCAGTGACGTGTATGTTGGGGTTGCTGTGTTAGGCACATCACTGTCTGATATACACAAGAGGTACTTGTCACAGTTCTCTTCAGCAATAGTAGCTCTTGATCCTGATGCCCTACCCAAGGCAACAGAGATGTGTAAAGATCTCAGGAGTGTAGTAGATACAGTAAAGGTACTTAGATTAACAGATGATTTGAAATACAAGCATCCTAACGACATTGAAAAACTAACAGCAATAGGAGAAGAAATAAATGGAACAAGCATTAATACGTAGTCTGATGACCAAAGACTTCTATGATGATCATAGAGGTATTCGTTGCCCTGATAAATTATTTACCAAGGATATGCGAAAGATAAAAAACTCTGTTGATTATGCCATGAAGACATACAACAGGACAGTCACACCTGATGAGGTAGAAGTATTGTTTATGTCAAACAATCCTACTCTTACCACAGCACAGAAGAGTGCATATGGTGATCTGTTCTCACGTATCAAGAAGGAGTCCCCTCTTGGTAATGACATAGCACAAGAGGTGTTATCCAAGTTATTCCAACAGGTAGTTGGTGAAGAGATAGCAAACCTTGGGTTTGATTATGTGAATGGTTCACAGACTAGCCTTGAGCCACTCCGTAATCTGCTAGAGCAGTATGGAGATGACTTCATACCCTCTATGAATATAGAGTGGGCTGACATATCTATTGAGAACCTTCTTGCAAGGAATGATATGGAAGCACGTTGGGCTTTTAATATACCTAGCTTGACTCGTAAGATAGAGGGTGTAAATGAAGGACATCTGATAGAGGTAGGAGCTAGACCTAATACAGGTAAGACTTCTTTCCATGCATCTATGATTGCAGGAGAGCAGGGCTTTGCCAGACAAGGTGCTAAGTGTGTTGTTCTATGTAACGAAGAGTCAGTGCATAGAGTGGGTATGCGATACTTGACTGCCAGTTCTAATATGAATCAATACGAGATCAAAGATAATCCCAAGCTTGCCCATGAGAAGTATGGTGCAGTCAAAGAGAATATAAAATTGTATGACTCTACAGGACGTGATATGTCTTGGGTTGAGAGCATTGCTAAATCTTTTAAACCTGATGTCGTTGTGTTAGACATGGGTGACAAGTTTGCTAAGACAGCAGGATTTGCCAGACAAGATGAAGCACTCAAAGCAAATGCAGTCCATGCAAGAATGATTGCCAAGCAATATGGTTGTGCTATATTCTATATGTCACAGCTATCTGCTGAAGCAGAAGGTAAGGTTATACTTAACCAAGCCATGATGGAAGGTAGTAGAACAGGTAAGGCAGCCGAAGCTGACCTTATGCTATTACTTGCCAAGAACCCTGACGTTGAAGGTGAAGAGGAACAATCTCCTCAGAGACATATCAACGTTGTAAAGAACAAACTATCTGGTTGGCACGGCAAGATTGTCTGCGAACTAGACTACAAGACAGCGAGGTACACAGCATGAATACATTTAAGCCTATTAAAGGTGCATACACTAGGAAGTTTAGACCCTATTCGTATGCCAAGAATGATGGTGTAGCTAAAGATGCAGTGTCAGGTTACTTAGTTAACAACGGACACACTATCTTATCTACTGAAGAAGATTATTCTTTTGATATCAAGAGTGAGAAGAATGGTAACACATACTACTCAGAGGTTGAGATGAAGAGACAATGGTTTGGGGATTGGCTACCATCTTGGAAAGAGATTAGGATTCCCTATCGTAAATTTAAATTACTAAATAAGTTTAAAGAGATGAATGAAAAAGATGCATTCTTTAATTTTTATGTTATAAGAGGTGACATGGAGTGTGCATGGAGAATAAAAGATTATCAGTTTACACCTGAAACTGTGCAAGAGATATACTTATCTAATGCAAGAAGGTATGAGTACTTCTTTCACATACCCTATCAGGAAGCTGAACTGGTTCAACTAAAGGAAGACAAATGAGATTAATACTAGACGTAGAGAATACTGTAACAAAACGTAATGATAAGTTGCACTTAGATCCTTTTGAGGAAACTAATAGTCTTGTTATGGTAGGTATGAAGACAGATAATTGGGAGAGAGTGGTCACGTTTGATCATGCTCAAGAACTACCCACAGAAAATGGACATGCTATGGTACAACAGGCACTAGATAATACCACTGTGCTTGTGTGTCACAATGTGTCACATGATCTTATATGGTTGTGGGAATCTGGATTCAAGTATGATGGCATTGTGTTTGATACTATGCTTGGTGAGTATGTGTTACAGCGTGGACAGAAACAACCTCTGTCATTAGAGCAGTGTGCTGAACGCTACATGTTATCCAACAAGAAACAGGACACGATGAAAGATTATTTTAAAAGAGGTGTGTCTGTGGCTGAGATACCACACGCTGAGTTGTCAGAGTATCTAGTGCATGACTTACGTGCCACATATGATCTGGCTGATAAGATACATCACAGGCTGAGTAATGGTGATGCAGATCTTATGGACACAGTTACACATACCAACATGGTGGCTGTCTGCTTGTGTAAGATATACCAACGTGGGTTTAATGTAGACTTAGATAAGCTAGATGAAGTACGTAAGGAGTTTGAGAAAGAGAAGGTGGGTATCTGGAATGATCTTAGCCAACAGGTTCGTGATCTCATGGGAGACAGACCTATCAATCTCAATAGTCCAGAGCAGTTATCATGGGTAATCTATAGTCGTAAGCCAAAGGACAAGTCTATGTGGGCTAATTACTTTGAGCCTTACATGAGAAAGGATGCATTCACAGATGCTGTCAATGATCATACAGATATAGTGTACAAGGTTACAGCTAGTACCTGTCCTGTATGCAGAGGACGTGGCAAGATCACAAAGGTCAAGAAGGATGGTACACCATTCAAGAAGCCAAACAAGTGTGTCAGGTGTGAAGAGTCTGGTTGGATATACACACCACGACAGCAGATAGCAGGTCTTAGATTTACTGCACCGTCTGCTAAGTGGGTAAGTGCCAATGGCTTTAGCACAAATAAGCTCAACCTTGAAATACTAGAACACTATGCCAAGCGTACAGGTAATACAAAGGCAGAGTTGTTTCTCAAGAATGTTCGCAGACTATCTGCCTTGGATACATATCTGTCTAGTTTTGTTGAGGGTATATCCACATACACCAAGCCTGATGGCAAGCTACATGTTAGATTATTACAGCATCGTACATCTACAGGACGATTCAGTGGTGCAGATCCTAACATGCAGAATATGCCTAGAGGTGGTACGTTCCCTGTGAAGAAGATCTTTGTTTCACGTTGGGAAGGTGGCAAGATACTTGAAGCTGACTTTGCACAGCTAGAGTTTCGAACTGCAGCATATTTGTCACAGGACAAAGTTGCAATGCAAGAGATAGCTGACGGCTTTGATGTTCATAGTTATACTGCACAGGTTATTACAGATGCAGGACAACCTACATCTAGGCAAGAAGCTAAAGCACATACCTTTGCTCCTCTGTATGGAGCTACAGGGTTTGGCAGATCTGAAGCAGAAGCTATGTACTACGAGCAGTTTGGTGATAAGTACAAGGGTGTGTCGGCATGGCACAAGAAGTTAGGAAACGAAGCTATAAACACAGGACGTGTTAATATTCCTTCAGGACGTTCCTTCTCCTTTCCTGATGTAGTACGTAAAGGCAACGGCACTGTCACATACTTTACACAGATAAAGAACTATCCTGTGCAAGCATTTGCTACGGCAGATATAGTGCCACTAATTCTCATGACTTTTGATAACATGCTCATGAATATGAATAGTTGCATAGTGAATACTGTGCATGATTCAATAGTAATAGATGTTCATCCTGACGAAGTGGATGATGTTCTAAATATAGTAAATAGTATTAATAGTTCAATGAAAACTATCATTGATACACGTTGGAATATAGACTTTAATGTGCCTTTGAAATTAGATGCAAAAATAGGTAACAACTGGCTTGACACTAAAGATGTATGATGGTATAACTATAACACTTTTTTAAATTATAAGGAGAATATATATGAATGAAGTAGTAACAATAAACGGAAACTTTGACGATATGGCTAAAGCTATGGGCATGTCAGAACCTGTGGGTACTGAGATCTCTAAGAAGTCTGCTAGTTCTTTGGCTAGACTAAAGCTTAGTCACACACCTATCATGGGTACAACAGAGATCAATGGTAAGACAGTGAATGTTGAAACCATACCCTCTGGTTCTTTTAAACTAGAAGTGCCTGATGATGGTCAGTACTTTCAGACTGACATTGAGATCAGACCTTTCATGCAACGCTATATGTATAAAAGGTTTATCAAGGGCAACGACAGCACACCCAATCGTTATGTCAAGACAGTCATGTCTGATAATCTTAACGTTGACTTAAAGGATAACGATGGGGGCTTCAACTGTGGCAAACCTGCAGGATATATACAGGACTTTGCTTCTCTGCCTGATAAGCAGAAAGAACTGATCAGACAGATCAAACGAGTCAGAGTTATACTAGGACTTGCTAAGTTTGATAAAGCTCTTAAAGTTGAGGGTGACTACAACAGCGAAGCTGATCTAGGTTATGTCCCTTTTATATGGGAAGTAGATAACCGTGAAGCATTTAAAACTGTTGGTGATGTCTTTGTAAAACTCTCTAAGATGAAGAGACTACCAGTTAATCACACTGTGTACGCTTCATCTGAAGAGAGAAAACTACCGAATGGTAATAGCTACTATGTGCCTAGCACAAGGCTAGATCTTACCTCTAAGGTAGAGACATCTGATAAAGATCAGGAACTCTTTGGTGATCTTCTGTCTTGGGTTACTAACTACAACCAGTACATCATGAATCAGTGGGATGAGAATGTTCATTCCAAAGAGGACATTGATCCTGCTGTTGTGGAAACTTTCATCGACATTACTAATGAAGAGAAAGTTCAGTAGCCATGAATCATAAGGCAGAACTTAAACTGCACCGATTCCTAGACCAAGCCACTGACGGTAAGAAGGTATTGTCTGACACAAACATTGATAAGATTTGTGATGACATTAAAGATGCCTTACACCGTCAGTTTGGCTCTAAAAATACTAGGAAAGAGTTCAGACTTAGAATGTCTAACATAGGCAAGCCTACCTGTCAGCTTTGGTTTGAGAAAAACAAACCAGAGGAAGCACTACCTTTTCCTAACAACTTTGTAATGAACATGATGTTAGGGGACATAGTTGAGTCTGTGTTCAAGGGACTGCTTAGACAGGCAGGTGTAGCCTTTGAGGACTCTAAGAAAGTGTCTATGGATCTAACTATAGATTCAAATATAGAGGGGACATATGACATAATCATGGACGATGCAGTTGATGATATTAAGTCTGCATCTGATTGGTCATATAGAAATAAGTTTGAATCATTTGATACTCTTGCCAAAGAAGATCCTTTTGGTTATGTAGGACAGTTGGCAGGGTACGCACAGGCTTTGAATAAGAAAGCAGGTGGTTGGTGGGTTATAAATAAAGCTAATGGTAGTTTTAAATATGTACCTGCTACTGGTTTAGACTTGACAAAAGAAGTGGATAAACTATCTGATAATGTAAGCGTAGTACAGAGTAACAAGTTTAAAAGATGTTTTGATGCAGTAGAAGAAACATTCAGAGGTAAGCCCACAGGAAATAAAATCTTAGGAACGACATGCTCATTCTGTAGATTTAAGCACTCCTGTTGGACTGACTTGCAAGAGTTACCTTCTCTGGTATCTCAGGCAAAAGAACCAAAGATTGTTTCATATGTTGAAATAGGAAAGGAGAAATTACTATGACAAAAAAAGAACCTACGTTAGAGGAGATGGCTGAACAGATCTCCGATTTAGAAACACAGCTTTCAGAAATGAAGAAAGCATATACTGATAAAAAGTATGCTGCCTACAATTTTGCAAAAGAAGCATACCTAGCAGAAGCTAAAGCTCTCTACGGAGACAGACATGTTCCTCTGTCGAGGACATACTCTGTTTGGTGGTAGGTGTTATACACTTCTAAACAGTATAAGGTAGCACGTAAGTTAGGCTATCGTAGTGGGCTAGAAGTAAAGCTCTCAGAATTTCTTGATGAACTAAAAGTAAAATATATTTACGAGGGCATCAAGATAGAATGGGAAGACTTGGCTTACAGACATTACACACCTGACTTTGTGCTACCCAACGGTATAATAATAGAAACCAAAGGACTCTTCACCGTAGATGACAGAAGAAAGCACATATGTATTAAGAAACAGCACCCCAAGTTAGACATACGTTTTGTGTTTACAAGTAGTAAAAGAAAGATTAAGAAAGGTTCTAAGACTAGCTATGGAGATTGGTGTGAGAAGAACAAGTTCCTATACCATGACAGAGTTATACCAGAGCCTTGGCTTAAAGAACGTAAAAAGAAACCACTTCCTGAACTCATAGAGTTTCCAAGGAAAAAGATTATAAGGAGTTTTAAATGACACAAGACGGATTTAAAGATTTGCATTTTAAATTAGATGATCAAGATATTCTAATAAGAATGCAACCCATACTAGATCACCAGAACAACTGGACAGGAGATGTTAACTTACAAGTTATAGACTCAGTAGCAAACCCTCTATCCGATAGGGACTTTAATGAGATTATGTTCTTTGCTCGTATGACACTCGTAAGTATTGATTTGCTTAGATCGGATGAGGATCATGCTAGGAAAGTATATGAGATTGTTAGATCAGAGATGGAAGAGCCAAAAGAAAAATCACCAGTTGCAATTACTGGTAGACAAGGCAATGTAATTAAGGTAGACTTCAGAGCAATGAAAGATAAACTAAATGGGAGTGCATGATATGGCAAAATGGGAAATGAAAAATTGTAAAGATAAAGATATGGTTAATAACCCACCACACTACAACAAGTATGGTGTTGAGTGCATAGAAGCTATTCAGTCAGCTACAGGTGAAGGATACGAGTATTATTTGCAGGGTAATATTATTAAGTATCTTTGGAGATACCGATACAAGAACGGTGTGCAGGACTTAGAGAAAGCACAGTGGTATCTCAATAAGTTGATAGAAATAAAAAAGTCTAGTAAAGATTCTACTGATGTCTATACTAGCTTTGGTATAGAGTTGGACAATGGTTGTTAAGGTATATCTCACTCTTGATTTAGATAAGGATGAGTACCCTGTTCCTGCAGACGGTGATCCTAGTGAAGAGATACAACAAGCATTAGAAGAGTTTATCTACGATATTGATGGGCTAAAAGTAAAACATATTAGAATAACATTGGAGGATTAACATGAACGACTATCAAAAATTTATTGCAATATCTAGGTATGCTAGATGGATTGACGAAGAGAACAGAAGGGAAACATGGGAAGAGACTGTTCAGAGATATGTAGATTACATCACTGATAAAGTCAAAGGACACTTGCCGAAGCAACAGATCTTTGAAGCTATAAAGAACCTAGAGGTTATGCCTTCTATGAGAGCCTTGATGACAGCAGGTCCTGCCCTTGAGAGAGACAACACAGCAGGATATAACTGTAGCTATCTGCCTGTTGACGATCCAAAAGCTTTTGATGAAGCTATGTATATATTATTATGTGGCACAGGTGTTGGCTTCTCTGTAGAAAGACAATATGTGCTACAGCTACCAGAGATACCACAGAAGCTAGATCATGTGGACACATGCATACAGGTGCAAGACAGCAAAGAAGGATGGGCAAAAGCCTTACGTAAGCTTATAGGACACCTGTATATGGGTGAAGTTCCTGTATGGGACATGTCAAAGGTAAGACCTGCAGGTGCTAGACTCAAAGTGTTTGGTGGTAGAGCAAGTGGTCCTGCTCCTCTCATTGATCTATTTAATTTTACTGTAGCTTTGTTCAGACAGAATGAAGGTAAGAAGCTGTCTAGCTATGACTGTCATAATTTAATGTGCAAGGTTGGGGAAGTCGTTGTGTCTGGTGGTGTACGTAGATCTGCCATGATCAGTTTGTCTAACCTCTCAGACCAACGGATGAGACATGCCAAGTCAGGCAAGTGGTGGGAGACTGCACCACAGATGGCTCTGTCAAATAACTCTGTTGTTTATACCGACAAGCCTGACGGAGAAACATTCCTACGTGAGTGGACATCTCTTGTGGAGTCTAAGTCAGGTGAACGTGGTATATTTAATAGAATATCAGCAAAGGAACAAGCAAAGAAGTTTGGCAGAAGAGATGCCAATCATGAGTTTGGCTGTAACCCTTGCAGTGAGATCATACTTAGACCTTATCAGTTCTGCAATCTTACAGAGGTTGTAATACGAGAGAAGGATAAGTTTGAAGATCTAAAGAGGAAGGTTATGCTTGCCACTATACTTGGCACAGCACAGGCTACACTCACCAAGTTTCCATACCTGCGAAAGATATGGCAAACTAATACAGAGGAAGAAAGACTTCTTGGTGTTAGCCTTACAGGCATTATGGATAATGAATTAACAAATGGGAGAAAACATGGACTTGAAAAAACCCTTGAAGCACTCAGAGAAATCGCTGTTGAAACAAACAAAGAATGGTCAGCCATCTTTGGAATCCCACAAAGCACAGCAATTACCTGCGTCAAACCAAGTGGGACAGTATCACAGCTTGTGGACTCAAGCAGTGGTATCCACCCTCGTCATAGCAGTTATTATATTCGCACTGTTAGGGGGGATAATAAAGATCCTCTTACTAACTTCATGATTGACAGTGGCATACCTAGTGAGCCTGACGTTATGAAGCCTGATACAAATATGGTATTTAGCTTTCCAATGAAGTCACCAAAGAAGTCAGTGGTAAGAAACGACATGACAGCTATTCAACAGCTAGAGATGTGGCTTTTCTACCAGAGACATTGGTGTGAGCATAAACCTTCTGTTACTATATCAGTGCGTGATGATGAGTGGATGGAAGTAGGAGCTTTTGTATTCAAACACTTTGACGAGATGTCAGGTGTTTCTTTCCTACCACACTCCGATCATACTTATCAGCAAGCACCATATCAAGACTGTACAGAAGCTGTATACAATGATTTTAGCAGTAAGTTCACTCATATTGATTGGGATAAGTTTCAAAGTTATGAAGAAGAAGATAATACTCATTCCTCACAAACACTTGCCTGTTCAGGTGACAGTTGTGAGATAGTGGACATAGGAGCGTAGTATGAGACACTTATCTAGAAAGGAAAGAGGATTAGGTAAACATGATGCACCACTGAAGATACAGTGGATGAAAGGTTACGATGCATTTGTTTATGGAAAGATTCGCAACCCTTATAGTTCCGACACTATGTTATATAGAGAGTGGGAACGTGGTTTTAATACAGCCTATTATGATAACATACATAGAGGAAGAGATGGAATTAGAAAAAGAAGCAAAAGCTTTCATGGACAAACGAAGCAAAGAGCCAAGGACAATGTTCGAACTTCTCACAGAGATGAACTACAGACTAAGAGAGTGTGAGAAAAATCTAAAAGAAGTTAAAGAAGTACTTAAAAAGTTACCTAGAAACCTTACCTAACTCTCCAAGGGTAGCCATGTCTCTTAGTTTAAGATTGTCTAGTGCTACCTTTCTTTCTTCTTCTGAATATTCATTGAAGTTAGGATGAAATTTATTGATCAGATCATCTGTAAAATCAAAAGGTGATCTGTTCTCTCTTTCTACAAACCTATAGTATGCCTTGTTCTTAGCATCACTAGGCAGTCTTCTGTAAGACAGCATGGCTTTCACTTGAGCTTGCTTCTCTCGTTCTGGAATGGCAGACAAACTGCGTTGATCATTTCTAAGCATGTCAACCATTCTATTGATACTAGCCCTAACATTATTCTTTACATATCTTTCTTTGCTTACACCAGTATCAAATCCAAAAAGCTTTCCCCCACCCACAGTTGACAAGGACACTCTGTCCTGCTCGTACATTCTTTCAAACACACTTGCTTCTCTTTCTGCTGCCCTGACTATCTGTGGCAGATAAGTACGTATAAGTTTATTCTCAAAGTTTCTTATTGTTGGTATGCTTGACTTACTGCTGAGTTCCCATTTAGTAAACCCTAGCTCTTTTAACTTCATGCCCTCTGGACTGTCCTCAGTGTACAGGTTTATACCTGCAAGAACTTTTGCTAGAGGAGCTACCTTTTCTTTACCCTCTTGGAAAGGATCTTCTCTTACTGGCATGGACTCTTCATCCACGAATGCACCTGTGGGATCATACTTTCTAAATGGCTTGACTAATCCTTCAACAAAAGCTCCACCTGCGTCTACTATCTCAGGATCTTTACCTGTTTCTTTATATACTGTACCTCTCATACCCATAGCTCTCTGAGCATCAATAACCTGATTCATTGGCACGAGAAAAGTAGATAAGTAATTGCCTAGTGTAGCTCCACCATTCTTTGCCCACCACTCAGAGTTCTCTATGTCAGTCTGAGAGAATAAATTTGCAGCTTCATCTACTAAGTTACCTGCTACACCTGTTCTAAAGCTAGTGCCAAGGAATGTCTCAGCCCATTCTTTTCTATCAAAGGCATTAAAAAAAGCTTCCTTACCCCCTGAGAACCAACCTACATCTTCTCTTGCTTTCATATAGTCTCTGGTTATCTTACCTAAGAAAAAGAATTGTCTTAGAGGAAACAGAGGAGTCACATCCATAACAGTCCCATCACCAACAGGAACTAACTTATAGTCTTCTCCCCTATCTTCATCTCCCAACATCATAGTGGCTGCCATTATACCCATTGCACCTGTAGCATTACGTGCTATCATACGGTGTTCTCTCTGTGTTAGTCCATCTCCAAACTGTTTTTTGCCATAACCTGTAAGTCCATATATTCTTCTGGTGACTGGCATTAAAGCACCTACAGAGTTCTCTGCCATAAGCTCCATACTCTTTGCCATAAACCTTGGAAAGGGTATAATTACTGTTAGATTATTCTTTGTTATAAAGTTTGCAAATGCCTTACCAAGAGGAGACTCAGGTGCGTTTGCATAGGTAAGATCTAAAGCTCTTTCTGTAGCGTCTGCTATGATTTCATGGGCTGTATATTGTCCTTTAGTAGGATTTAGATCTTGGGAATCCCTAAGAATGTCTTTGAGTCTACCGTTCTGTAGCTCCTCTATAAAATCTATATCCCATCTCTGTCTAAATAATCTCTGTGCTTCTCCCATAAATGTGGCACGTCTTAGCATAAAGTCTTGCCACTGGTTAGGCTTGTTTAATAATTGTGTAAAGTCTTCTAGCTTACTTGCTACAGTATCAAATCGAGAACCTGTACCTCTACCTGTAGATAGCTGTATCTCGTTAATGGTGTTGAACATCTGAGTTGCAAACTTTCTTGTGCTTTCCTCTCCAAGAACTAAGTCTGTAAATTCTTTTGCTTCTCTACCTGTAGACAGCACATAACGCATACCAGTAAAGCTATCCTGCCATGTCTTCCACTTTAATGCTCTGTTTGACATAAACTTACCATCAGCTAAATCCATAGTTGCTGTTTCTACTATATTGTTTATGGCTTCTACAGGCGATCTTATGAGTCCTGATTCTAAGTTTCTGGCAGCGGTTGCTATCTGAGATACAAGAAGCCCACGTCTTATATTCTCTACTCTTCTAAACCAACCTGCAGTTCTATTCTGCCTTCTTAGCATCTCATCTAGTTCTTCTTGCTCCTTGACACTCTTTGGCTTTACCTTCTTAGCTATCTGAGAATACTTATTAAGTATCTTACCTGCCAGACTTGCCGATCCTAGATGCATAAGAGTAAAATCTTCAAAGGATAACTTAGCTTTGTCTAGTGCATTCCATAGGGGATGATCTGCTGCCAAAGTAAGAGGGTCATCTTCTGTACCTCTTTTAGTCACAGCTTCAAATATATTCTCCATGACTGTCTTTTTTACTTTTCTTGATTTTCTTTTGCCGTCAACATCTAGAAATGTTTCTGTCTTAGTCTCTTTCCAGTTCTCAGGTCTGGCTTTCTTTAACTCTTTAGCCACTATGGTTAGAGCATCTATATTTTCTAGCTTCAAGACCTTGTCAAATATCTCTTCTGTGTCTTCTATCATACCTTCTTCTATGTATATATCACCAGTTTCTGTGACTCGTTCTTGCATATCTTGTTTCTTAGCTAAAGCTTTCTCTTTTGCTTGATTTAACAAGTCTGTGTCCAACACTCTCTTGCCACCTACAGCCTTTGTTATTGGAGTGAAGTCAGCATCTTTTCTTGTGAGTCCCTTGTTAATACTTAAATTAGCTTCAAACTCTTCTACTAATTCATTATGTATTTTCTTTGTTGACTTGTCTGCATCTATTTCTTTTGCATTATTTTCTTGGGCTATCTTTTCTCTAGCATCTTGCTTGGCTATGATAGTTTGTGTTCTCCTGCTTACACCTTTAGCCTTGTCTATGGTAGTAGCATTTGCTCTTGCACTTACTATAAGCTCTTCTACTTCCTTACCATTATCTTTTATTATCTGAGCATTCTCATTTATTCTGTCTATAGTTTCGTCTGATACTTCACCATTCTTTTCTAGCTCTGCTTTGGCATCTTCAATGGCTATCTTCTTACCTCTCACAGCAGTAAATACAGTGCCTATTAGGGCAGATGCTTTTGTTCCTGCAACAGCCATACCATATCCTTCTGCAAATGCCTTTACTCTTTTTTCAAACTGAGTATCATCTTCATCCACAGCAAGAATATCTGATACAAGTCCAAAGTCTGTGCCTGACAAATCTTCAATAAAGTTCATAAACAAACCCTCATCAGGATCAAAAAATGCAGCAGTTGTTATACCTTCTTTTACATAGTAACCTTTACCCAAGTTACCTAGCTTAGTTATAGACCCTACTATGCCATAGCCAGTAACAAACTGACCTACAACCTCTGTCAGTCCACCTGCAAGAGTTTCTGTCTCACCTGTCACAGCAGTTGTTCCTTCATCTATCTTCTTTGATAGATTGAATAGCATACTGGTATTTCTTAATTGTTCTGGAGTGTATTTATCTTTTAATTTCCTGTACTCTGATGGAGTTATGTAGTCAGGAAATTGTATGAGGTCATGGATGTCAAATCCGGGCTTACCTCTATCTTCCCAAGCAAGTGTGCCTAGGTAAGATTTAGATGCATCATCAAACTCAGATGCAAATTTTAGACCCTCTGATACAGCTATAAAAGGACTTCTTGCAAGCCCCTTTAACATATCAACACCATAGTCCACAGTCCTAGATTTACCCTTGGTTATTCCCCACTCAGGGTATGAGGACTCTGTCTTTTCTACATTAGGATTTTCATAGGAGGGTATTTGAGAGCTTTCACCTTGACTTTCTTCTTGGGTTATATTTGGTCTTTGCTCTTTAGCTCTCTGCAAAGCACCACCACTACCCTTGTCTTTAGGAGTAGTTGATGTATCCACATAACCAGTCTCAGGTTGTTTATCTTCTTCTTGTTGCCCTGCTTGTCCCAAGGCTCTTTGTAATGCACCACTCATAATTAATAACTTGGAGTATAATACTCATACTGACCATCTGCATTCATTCTTAATAGTTTTGGCAGAGGTCTTGCAGCAATGTCTTCACTATCTATAAAAGCATTAGGATCACTTAGATTAGGTATACCATTATATATAAGTGGTGCGTTACCCACCATTATAACAGTGCCTTTTTTTACTGTGCCTGAATTTACATCATTTTGTAATCCTGTTAAATTTTGATCATACTTCGGTGCTGCACCTCTATCAAAGTTTGAAAGTCTGTTTCTTAATCTAATTTTATAATCTCCATGAAATTTTTGTCCTAAGTTTCTTGCATACTCGTTATACATTTCCACATTGTAGCCTGTCAAAGGAACATTACCTGTCATTGGGTTTATAGTCTCTAGGTATTGATTTTCTAATCTAATACCTTCTTCAAAAGTTGTCATGGCTTTATCAAAAGTACCACTTAAAGAAGAAGTTATAGTACCATCTACACCTACAGTTGCAAACTCAGAAAATAAATTTGATTTTGAACTTGTTACTGTGGCACGAACACTATTTCTGTCACTTGCATCTAATGCACTCTCGGTAGCTCCTGCACCTATCTCTCCTTCTAACTTTAATTTTTCTGTAATTATTGTTTTGTTATATTTTTGTAATTTTTTAAGAGACTCTTTGTCGGTTGGTTGCTCATTCTCTGTGCCTATTCTCTCTGATATACTCATAATTTTATTAAGATTAACCATAACTGCTTGATCAAAATCTACTGGTCCTTTTTCTGCTTTCATCATGGTTCTTAATTCATCAGAAAACCCTACCGTTACAGGAGATTTAAAAGGTGTTCTAGTAGGACCAAGTCTAGCATCTAAAAATCCTTGAGTTGAATTATTAAAACTTTGCTGATCAAAGGACTCTGCAGTAAGCCCATCTCCGTAGGTAGTTGTTAGCAAAGAAGAAAAGTTTGCACCATTTGCTTGTGCAACATCGTAATATTTTTTAACTTCTTCTAATGTAGCATTACCACCATGAACAAGACCTGCTATCTGTGCATCATTTAAATCCATACCACGATATGCACCTATTAGATCCTGAAGCTGATCATTTATTTCATCTTCTCTCTTTTGACCGTACAGTTTAAACTGTGCATTTATAGAGTTCTGAGCTTGTAATTCTCTAGATATTCTAGCTTTTCTTGTCTCTTCTCTGTCTAGTCCCTCTCCAATGGTCTTAGAAGCACCACCTGCAGCTAGTCCTAATGCTGTTAAAAACTTCATTCTACTGTTCCCTTCTTGCCATCAAACCCATAGGTGGCTGTTCTGTTGGTTGCTCTGGTGTTTCCTGAGGTTTCTCAGCCACAGGTTTGGGTGCTTGTCCTAAGTCTATCTTACCCTTCTTCTTAGCCAGAGCTATTCTAGCATTACTGATGCCATCCTCTTTTTCTGGATCTAGTCCACTCTTGTATGGTATATCATTCTGTTCAGCTAAGTTAATCATCATCTCAACAAGCACAGGCATTACAAGTACACCCACATCTATGCTATGTTTTCCTTCCATTACAGATGCTAACTGCATGGTGTTAGCTAAAGTAGTTAGTGGTATACCTAGCTCTATAACTGTCAACAACTCTGGTGCAAAGTCTCTGTCTGATAACTTAGGTATATAATATTCTATTGCATCTTCTACAGTGGCTAACTGAGGTGGCTGTTGCCAAGGTCTACCACCAACAGGTGCAGTCATTCCCATTCCCGGAATAGGTGAATCTATAGGTATCTGTCTGTTATCCATCTTGTTTATTCTTATCTCTTAGTTCTCTTATGAGTTTTACATACTCTGCTACTCTGCTCATAGCATCATCTTTTGCTTCAGGAGCAGTGGGAGTCATTCTACTTACCAATCCTTTAGTAGCTTTTGACTCCATTTTCATTGGTTTCTGCCTGTTTAATACTGCTTCTAAATTTAAGCATGCATCTGCGGCAGGATTTGTTGGACTGTATCTGCTCATAATACTTTCTCCACTAATTCTCCTATTATAGTATCTGTTCCTGCAGTCAAGAATGTACCTATTAGACTACCAAAACCTACAGCACTATCATAATCTGCTTTCATCTCTGTCAACTCCTTAGATGTTTCAGATTGTAATTGTGCTATTGCCATCTGCACAATTCTTTGTCTTTCGTTCTCAGAACTTTCCCATGACATTTCCATAACGTCATTGTAATAGTTCCACAAGTTATTATATGCACTGTTTGACATATTGAGTAACGCAGTAGCATTGAGTTCATTAGCTCTGTTAATAGCTGTAGTATCAGCAGTGGCTATCTCTCTTCTCCACTGTGCATTGTTCTGATCTATAATCAATCTATTCTTTGAGTTAAACTGATCACGCTGATTCTGCATCTCTTTATTAAACTTCTCCATTGCATTTGTTTCACCTGCATTAAACTGCTTGTGAGCATTTTGTTGGGCGGCATTGAACTGAGATGTTTGAGTTCTTAGATTTGCAAAGAACTGGTCTACCTGATTCTGACTTGTTGCATTAAACTGTCGTGATGCATTTTCTGCAGCTTGGTCATTAAACAGAGCAGTCTGCATTGACTGAGCTTTGAACAATTCTGTCTGCTGTTGATTAGATAAATTAGCCATATCCATCTGCAAGAAGTTTTGTGCATTCATAACCTGTGCTTGCTGTCTGTTACTTAGATTAGCCATGTCTAAGTTAGCTAGTGAACTTGCTTCTGCCATCACAAGAGCCTGTCTATTGCTTAGATTAGCAAGCTCCATAGTATTTACAGCCCTACTATTCTCTAGTATGACTTGTTGTTCTGCATTAAAGTTCATGTTAGCGATGTCACTAACTTTAGATGCATTCATAACCTTGGCTTGAAATGCCTGATCAAACTCCATGCCCATAAATGCAGCTCGTTGTTCTGCAGAAAGCATGGCACGAGCCTGTCTATTAGATAAGTTTTGTGCTTCAAAAGATGCTTGTGTTTTTGCATCTGCTGACGCTATTGGTAGTGCAGATTCTAGGGCTGCCTGAACCATAGCCTGTCCTGCAATACTAGATGCTCCCATACCTCGTTGAGCCATTGCAGCTTGAACACCTCGTAATGCTCCTGCAGCCCATGCAGGTGGGTTCTTTGCATCAAAGTCTGCTGTAAGGTTGGCTAGTTGTCCTTGTACGGTAGCCTTCTCTGATGGGGTAGCAGTGGCTGCCTGTACTTCTTCTGTAAACTTAGATGCTTTCTCTGCATTAGCTACAGGATCTACTATCTCACCTGCTTCAAGCTCTCTTCTTGCAGGGCTATTTATTAGGATTGCTTCACCTTGAGCAGCTTCTTTGCTACCTACCAAAGATTCAGTAGCAGATTGTGCATTTACCTTTGCTCTTACATCATCTGGATTTGTTTGGGCAGCTTCTAATGCTTTGTTTACACTGTCTACCTGTGTAGCTTTTTGATCTGCATCATAAGTTCTTGCTTCAGCTTCTTCTTTAAAAAAGAAACTATCTGCTCTTGGAGATGCTGAAAATGCTCTGCCATCAGGTATATTCTCACCATCCATAGGAAAAAACACAGGTGGGTTATATGTAAATTTACGATTAGGATTAAAAGCAGTAGCTGTAGAAGCAGTTGTTGGTGTAGTAGCTGTGCCTGTAGGTGTAGTGCCTAGCTTAGATTTTGTAGGATCTATATACTGTCCTGTTTCACTAGGTACACCATATGGATTTACTACAGCACCTGTAGGCATCTTAGGATCTGTGACTCGTTTAGCTGTTATATCTGTGATAGTAGTTTTCTTTGGTTTTTTAGGTGTAGTATCTCCACCATCAGCCATCTTCTTTACATAACCACCCTCTACCATCTTACGTGCCATGTCTTGATAACGCATCATTTCTGATTGTCTATCTGGATTGTCTTGTAAAAATTGTTGAAAGTCTTTTATGTTACCTTGAAACCCCATAGCATTGGCTATCTTTTCCATGCCAGAAGGTTTAAATCCTTGAAATGTATTCATCTGCTCTCTCTACTTAATACTCTATCTAGTTTATCTTCTAGTCTGTGTAGTGCTTCCATTACGTGTTGCATCTCATCTTTTACTTCTGCTCGTGATGCATAGTCTTCTCGTGTTCTGTTTAGCAGTATGTCTATACGTTTCATCTCTGCTAACATGTTACGAAAAGCCCACACTGCAGGAGCTATGATAAGTGTTAGCACTACGTTCCAAAATATTACTGGGTCTACTTCCATATTACTTAAAACTCTTATTCATTGACTCAAGAACACTATCTATGTTAGGTGGCTGACCATTTGGGTCATATCTGCAACGGTACTCTGTTGGGC
>Ga0209232_1000683_pt1 | contig 20021 bp, 21 predicted proteins | sample ETNvirenome_2_60_FD_184066 | JGI IMG/M metagenome (GOLD analysis project Ga0209232, IMG submission 184066) | Marine viral communities from the Pacific Ocean - ETNP_2_60 (SPAdes) (version 2) | ecosystem: Environmental > Aquatic > Marine > Oceanic | place: Pacific Ocean | collected 2013-06-22
GTTGCAGGAGATATGAATGCTAATTCAGCAATAATTTTAACAGCAACTTATATGACAGATGCTTAGGGAAAAATAATTATGGCAGTTAAAACAACATTATTAGAACCAGTAGCAGCTAACGGCACCGTAGCATTAGGCGCTTCTGGTGACACTATTTCAATCCCTGCAGGTGTAACTATTGCAAATTCTGGAACAGCTACAGGATTTGGTGGAGCTAACACTCCAGCTTTTTTTGCTCATTCTGCATCAGCTCAAACTTTTATATCGGATAATACCTACACTAAAGTAACTTTAGGAACAGAAGTTTTTGATGTTGGTGGTTGTTTTGCAAGTTCAAGATTTACGGTTCCTAGTGACGAGGCGGGGAAATACTTTTTTTATAGTTCAATTAGATGCGAAGTAACTGTTAACTCTGATATGGCTAATTCTTATTCTTCAATTTATTTAAATGGTTCACAATACATAGAAAATAGAATGAGTTTTCAAAATAATCCAATAAGATTTGCAACAAACTTAAATCATGTTGTTTTAGATTTATCGGTAGGAGATTATGTAGAATTATATGGTGCAATAGATCATCTTGGTGCATCATTTATAGAATTTGGTGTTAGTAGCAAAGGAACATCTTTTGGTGGATACAAAATTATAGAATAAGGAAAATAAATTATGGCACAATTAAAAACTAAAATAGATTTATATTTAAAAACTAACTCAAAATCTTGGGATGAAACTAAAGTTAGGTTACAAGATGATATGGTTGACGGAGTTAGTTCTCCTTATATTAAAACTTGGAGTTATGATGGTTTAGAAAAACCAACAGACAGTCAATTAACAAGTTATGAAACAGATGCTGATGCTGTTGAAGCAAATGCTGCTATAGATGCTACTAGAAGATCTCAGTATTTAAGTTGGCAACAGCAAATGGAAATGGTCTATAAGGATCAAAAAAATGGTACTACGACTTTTAAAGATCATTGTGATAAAGTAAGATCAGATAACCCAAAATAGAGGGAAAAATAATTATGGGAATATTTTTAGGAGGAACAGCCGCTGCAAACGAATTAGCTGATTATGAACAAGGAACTTGGACGCCAAAATTAGGTAATGAAACAACAGCAGTTTATAGCAATCAAACTGGTTGGTATAGAAAAATTGGAGATACAGTTTTTATATATTTTAGTCTATCACTTTCTTCTAAAGGTGATATATCTGGTTCATATACTAAAATAGCAAGTCTTCCTTTTAATGGGAGTCCAAACACTCAATTTGGCTCTGGTCAAATTCATGCGTACAGGCTTGGAAGTTCTGCACATATTCAAGGTATTGAATTTGGTGGTTCAGTCTCAAGTGTAGGTTGGCTTATGACAGGTGGAGGAGGCACAACAGGATATTTAAACACATCATTCGTTGCAGATAATACATATTTTGAAGGATTTGCAATGTACCGAACAGCATAATGATTAACAACAAAGGAGGAAACAATGGCAATAACTAAAGAGACACAGATTGGTAAAATCGAAGTGGTCGGAAAATACAAATCGGTTCAAGTAAGAACAGATACTGTAATTATTGAAGATGGCAACGAATTATCAAGAAAGTTCCATAGACATGCTTTGATGCCAGACGCAGATATATCAACTGAACACGCAGAAGTTCAAGCGGTATGCAATGCAGTCTGGACAGATGAAGTAAAGGCTAATTATGAGACTTTTAAAGCTGAACAAGAAGCACAATTTTCAGAAGAATAAGAGTTGAAGATACGTATTATATAATATATGTTGATATAAACTATAAAAGGAAAATATGAAAAAAGTAGAAGAAACTAAAACTAAAGTACTAATCGCAACTCCCACAATGGACGGAAAACTAGAAGCCTACTATGTAGACTCTCTATTAAATACTCTTGTTCTAGGAGCTGCAAAAGGTTATGATATTAAACATTTATTTGTAGGCTATGATAGCTTATTACCTAGAGCAAGAAATGATCTAGTCAAAGCAGCTATTGAAAGCGACATGGATGAATTATTATTTATAGATGCAGATATGGTCTGGAACCCTGAATGGGTTATTCAATTATTAGAAACAGGTTTAGATTATGTAGGTGGAACAGCAAGAAAGAAAAGTGATGACAACATCGACTTTGCTATGAAGATTACACCTGATCCATTAGACCAAAGATTTTTAGAAGATCAAAAAGATATTCTAGAAGTTCAAGTAGTTGGAACTGGATTTTTAAAACTATCTAAAAATGTTTTGCAAAAAATTGGAGAGATTTCAAAAGACTATACAAATGGCCCTGATAAAGAAAGAGCTAATAAAATGTATTTTGAAACAAGCATAAATGATAAAGGTGAGTTAATTGGAGAGGATGCTACTCTTTGTGATAAATGGAGAGAAGTAGGTGGTACATGTTACCTTCATACTAAAATGACTTGTGGACATATAGGTCCTAAAGTATTTTTTGGTGACTTTAAATCTTTTCATAAAGAGTTTATGGATCAACATAAGAAAAAAACAGAAGAAAATAAAAAACCTGATGGAGCTACAGCAAATTAATGGGTTGGTTAAGTGACATAAAAGATAAGTTCGTTGATGATATTATACCTAATGAAATTAAAGACGTAGGAGAAAAAGTTGGCGAAAGAGTTAGAAAAATTATACCTAATGAATTAGGTGATCTAGCTGTTAAAGCTGCTCCGTTTGTTGCTATGATTCCTGGTCAAGCAGGTACTGCTGCTTTAATGCGTGGTCTTGGAAGATATGATCAAAGAGGAGATTTTGGTGATGCACTTAAACAAGGAGCGTTAACTGGTTTAGCAGGAATTGCGGGAGGAAAACTAACAAGTAAAATTCCTGGAATTCAAAGTGACTATAGCGGTATTAAAGGAATATTGGATTTTGGGGGTGATGCTTATAAGGCAGCTAAGACAGGTCTTACGGGTGGCAAAAATCAAGCGACTGAACTTCTTAAAAAGACGAAAGAAATGTCCGGTGGTATGAAAGACTCTATTAAAGAAAAAGCTAAAGAGTATGGAGTAAAAGAGTATTTTTTAGGTGAAGATGGAGAATTTCAAATGAGTGACGTCACTAAATTTTTAAGTGACCCTAAAAAAACAATTCCGGCTACCATGTTAGCAACTTACATTAAAGAAAAATTTTTCCCTGGTGAAAAACAAGATAGTCCATACAATGTTGCTATGGGTAAAAGAGGTGATGACGTTGCAGCGTATTTAAGACAGTATGGAGAGTTTGATCCTACAAGAAATCCAAACACAGATCCATTTTCAGATGCTGAAAAAGAACAGTTCGTTACGGATAACATAGTAGAATATAGAGATCTACCTGAGTATGCTACGGGTGGTAGAGTAAACTATGGTTTAGGTAGTTTTTTTTCTAGTCCAGTAGCATCTAAAGTAGTTAACCCAACTGGAGGCGGAACTGGTACAGTAGATCCTGACGTTATTTTAGATATTTTTAAAGAAAAATTTAGTGGTTTTGGTGGCGGTGGAGGTCGTGGTGCACTTACAAATACATTTACAGCTACACCTGAAGAAGATATTACAAAAGAAGATATAATGGAAGTGATTGCTTCTAAAATGCCTATGGGTGGTGGTATGGATCTTGGGTCAAGTGGATTAAGTGGATTAAGTAGAATGCTTCCAGGTTTAATGGGAAAAACTTTAAGACAAATGAATTTTGATAGCGATGAAGATGAAGAAGAAAGAGACGAAGCAGCTTACGGCGGTAGAATGAGATACTATGACGGAGGAGACGCTTACGATCCTGATGCTATTTTTAAAAGATATGAACAAAAAATTTTAAAAGATAGAGGTTATGATCCATCTTCTCCTACTAAATATGGTAAAGATGTAGACTCAGGTATTAGAACTCTACAAGATATTTTAAATGTTTTATTTAAAGATGAGTATGCAATGGGTGGCAGAGTAAACTACGCTTTTGGTACTAAACCTGGTGTAGTAGATCAAGCAGCGGGCATCGAGGGACTAGATATAAACATTAACCCTCAAGGAGTAAAAGAATTAGATTTAAGAGAAACAGGTGGGTTTATTCCACCAGTTGGTGTAAAAGAAAAAGCAGACGATATCCCTGCAATGTTATCAAATAATGAGTTTGTATTTACTGCAGATGCTGTCAGAGAAGCAGGAGACGGTGATGTAGATAAAGGAGCTGAACGTATGTATAGCATGATGAAAAGATTAGAAAACGGAGGAAGAGTATAATGTCTGTTCAACCCGCATTTTTAGAAGCAGGACAAAAATCCTATTTATCTGGATTACAGAATTTAGTTAAACAGCCTATTAATACAAGTTCTTTTGCTCCTTCAGTTCAAAGACAATCACAATTTGGACAAGCAGCTCAACAACAGTTAGCTAGACAAGCAGGTCTTGGTTCAATTACATTTGACCCTAAGACAGGTGGTGTTCAAAGTATTGGAGCTGGAACAGGTATTGCTGGATTTGAACCTTATTTAAAAACAGCAGAACAATATTCTGGTCCAGGAGCTTATCAACAATTTATGTCTCCGTATCAACAAGATGTAATTGATACGACTATGCAAGAGTATGACCTTCAGTCACAACAAGGAATGAAAAATATTGCAGACCAAGCTGTAAGCGCTGGTGCTTTTGGTGGTGGTAGAGAAGGTGTTCAAAGAGCACAGTACCAAGCTAAGAGTGATCAGAACAGAGCAGCATTACAAGCACAATTATTACAACAAGGTTTTGGTCAAGCTAATCAAATGGCTAATCAAGCATTTGGTCAACAAACTAATTTAGCTACATTACAACCGGCACTAGCTGGTCAAAGTGTAGCCGGTTTACAAGCAGCGGGTGGCGCGGATCTAGCGTACAGACAAGCTGTAGAAGATGCGAACAGGCAAGGAAGAAGACTACAAGCTTACGAGCCGTATGAAAGAACTTCATTCTTTGGTACAGGTCTTGGATCTTTAGCAAGCGGAATGCCTGCACAACAAATCGGAGGTGGTGCAATGATGTCACCTCAACTATCGCCGTTAGAAACTGCTTTACAGATGGGTGGAAATCTTGGCGGTATATACGGAGCTATATCAGGCTAATGAGAACTTTATTAAAAAGACCTATGTTTAGAAGAGGTGGACCTATCAAAGAAGAAGGTTTATCTACTATGAGAGCTAACTTTGATAATGGTACTCAACCTCTAATGCCTTTACCTAAACCCCAAAATAGAGGAATAGGTGGTTTTGATGAAATGTTTTCTATGAATGAAAAATCAATTAGAGATGCTATGGGCTCTCCTAAAGATACTCGTTTTTTAAGATATTTATCTAGAGCTGCAGGTAACTTAGGTAATCAAAGAGGTGGAACTGTACTACAAAGAATAAGTAAAGCAATGTCTGGAGATCCTATGGAAAAATTATTTAGTGAAACAGATCAATATAGAAGTAGAGATCAAGGTATAAAAAATGCTGCCTTACAAAGAACTTTAGGTCAACTAGATAGAGACGAACTAAGAGCTTATAACGAAAAAATGTTAAATGAAAAAAGAGCTTATGAAGAAAGTCAAAATTCAGGTAAAGATAATAGAACAGCTCAAATAAAAAATATGGAATATATAATGGAAGAATTTGAAAAATTAGGTAAACCAATTTATGGGGAAGATGGAGATTATACAAAAGAATTTAAAACAAAACTTCAATTTCTTACAACTGGAAGAGAAATAGAAGAAAAAATAAATAGAACATATGATTTAGTTAATTATTCTGGAAGTAAAAGAGACTTAGAAGCTCAAAAAAGTTTTAATGCGCTACAAGAAATGCGTCAATTTCATAGTGATAGAGCAGCTGAAGCAGGTTTAGATGTTGCAACTGTTGATGAATATGTTCAAGGAAATCCCTTAACGCCTTATGTTTTATACACATTAATGGACGTTGATGATCAGTTTATGTATGGAGATACTGCGGTTGATGATGTTGCCTATATTTTTAGAGATGGCGATGATGTTAAATTACTTGATTTTAATTTTGAAGAAATTTCAATAGATAATCAAGACAAACCGTTAAATGATCCATTTGCAGAGTAGGAGATGACATGGCCTCTTACACAGATTTCTTACTAAACACAAAAGTAAAAGATAAAAAAGTAGAAATAGAGGATCAAGAAAGTTCTGAACCATTAGGCAGAACTAAAACAATTTTAGCTGGACTATCATTAGGTAGATTTCTATACCCAGGATCAGAGCTTCAACCCGAAGCAGAAAACAATCAAAAACTTAGTAACATTGAATCAGCATTAGTTGGTACAGCGTCAGGTCTTTTAAAAGTACCTGAAGGTATTGTATCTTTAGGAGCTGAATTAATAGATGTTGGTTTAGATACTAACACTGCAGCTAAAGTAGAACAATTTTTTGATGACTTAAATCCTTTTGAAGAAATGGCACAAGAAAGAGCCGTAGGAAAACTAACAGAAGCTTTAGCTAGTATTGGTATACCTGGAGCAGCGGGTGCTAAGTTTGCAACTAAGCTTGCATCTAAATATTTAAGCGCAAGAAGAGCAGGAACTGTAGTAAATAATTCTGCAGAAAATGTTAGAAAAGGAATTAAAACTGCTGAACAATTAAATAAACTTACAGGTAGACAAAAATTTGGAGCTATTGTTGTAGGTGGAGCCATGGGAGAAACACTAGTCACAGACACAGAAAAAATAGGTACCTTTGGAGATATGTTTGAAGCAGGGCCTACTCAGCAAGAAGAAGTAAAAGGATTAGAAGGACGAGAAGCAGGCCTAAAAAATCTTTTAAATAGAACTAAGTTTGGATCAGAGTCTTTATTAGTAACTCCGTTTGTATATGGAGCTGGAAAATTCGCTGTAACATTAGCTAAAGGAGGAAGAGATTTAGCTTATAGTAATTCTGCAATAGAAAAAGCTTTAGATAAATTTGGTTCTGTGTTTAGATTTAGAGGTCAAAAACCTATTCAACAAGCATTAGCAAAAGAAACTGAACAAGCAACTAAAATGGCAGACACTAATCTTGCTATGGAAAACGTAACTAGAATTGATAGAGAGATGAATAAAATATTTCCTGAAACTAAAAGATTTTTTCTTTCTGTTAATCAAAAAGAAAGAAAAAATTTTTTAAAACTTTTAGATGAAACATTGTTTGCTGGACCTCTTACAAAAGGTTTAGACGAAGAACTAACTTTAAAAGTTATAGACACAATGAGCAAAGCTGGTGCTAAACCAGAAGGAATAGAAGTAGTATTAAAAGGACTAAGAAACAGTAGAGAACACTTTGCAAAATTAATTGAAACAGCTGCAGGTACTCCAGGGATTGTTGACCTGCCACCAGGTCTTACAGGAGAGCTGTCTAAACTTTTAGGTAATAGAGTTAAAAACTCTATCTCAAATACTTTTGAAATTTTTGATAATCCAAACGCTGGATTTTTTCAAGCTTATAAACCTACGTCAGATGCCGTAGATAAAGTAAGAGAAATATTTATGAGATACGCTGCAAAGAATAATCAACCAATTACATCTGAAACAGCTGATGGTTTTATTTCTGATATTATAAAATCAGTTTCAAAAATGGACCCTAGAAAAGATACACTCCCTACTTTTGGTTATCCTAATTTAACAAAAGGTGCACAAGATCCGTATAATTTAAAAACATTTGCACAAACAGTAACTAAAAACTTACCTGATGGCAAAAGATCTTTTGAAGTTATTGGTAAAGGTAGCAAAGCATTTAGAGAATTATTTGGTGAAATAGAAGATGCAAGACATTCTATATATGAAACAATGGGTAGACTTTCTACAATTACAAGACGAGGAGAAATGTTTCAAGAAATGTTAGCTACGGACAAACTTATAAAAAGCGCAGTTAATGCTGCAACTCCATATGGTCAACGAGGTTTTTTTCATGCGACACCTTTAGCTGCTAAACAAGCTTTTGGCCCTAATTCTAAAATTGTTAAAATGCCTGAAGGTATGCAGAAATATTTTCCTGACGAAGCAATCTACACTACAGAAGATATAGCTGAAGGATTTAGTTCAGTATCTAATCTACAAAATTTTATGCGAGGAGAAACTGGTGGACCTCTTGGCAAAACTTTTTCTTGGTTATGGAGAAATTTATTATTAACACCTAAAGCTGGAGCTCAGTTTGCAAAAACTATTTTATCTATTCCAACTCACATAAGAAATTTTTTAAGCTCAGGAATGTTTTCTGTTGCTAACGGAACTATATTAACAGATCCTAGATTAATTGCAGAAGCTATGAATAATGCAAGAAAAGTAGTTCAGGTAGGTATGAGAGAACCTGAGGCTATGGCAAAATATAGAGAGTATTTAAGATTAGGGGTTACTAATACTAACGTAAGAATGGGAGATCTCAAAAATCTTATGAAAGATGTAAGATTTGGAGAAGGTAATATTGCAACAGATAGTGTTTTAAAACCAATGTTAAATACTTTAGGTAAAAACGTAGCTAAAGGGGTTAAAGGAACTGGAAAATTTATGCAAGATGCATACGTTGCTGAGGATGATTTTTGGAAAATATTTAATTTTGAAGTTGAGTTAGCAAGACTTAAAAAAGCGTATGAAAAATCTGGTATGGTGGTTGGAGATAATATGATTGAAACACTAAAACAAGACGCAGCTAATATTGTTAAAAACACAGTTCCTAACTATGCTAGAGTCGGGAGTATTGTACGAGCAGCGAGGATGTCACCTTTTGGAAACTTTATGTCTTGGCCTTCTGAAATATTTAGAACAGGTTATGGTGTTTTTAATCAAGCATTAAAAGAAATTAAAAATCCAGTTACAAGATCTATAGGTTTAAAAAGATTAACAGGTATGACTTTTGCTACTGCAGCTTTGCCTCTTGCAATTGTAGAAGGATCAAAATCTATATTTGGAGTATCGGATGAAGAGTCTGATGCAGTTAATTATTTTGTTGCACCTTGGGCAGTTAACTCTCAAAAAATTATTATGAAAGATCCTATTGATGATGAATTTTATTATATCGACTGGAGTAGAAACAATGTTTATGACACCTTAACAAGACCTTTTCAAACTGTTCTTTCAAATATTCAAAGAGGTATAGAAGATGAAGATGTTTTATTAAAAGGTTTTATGAAAGGACTTTTAGAATCTACAGCTAAAACTGCAGAACCTTTTATTTCTGAGTCTATTTTTACAGAAGCGTTTATGGATATTTATTCTAGAAATGGAATGACTAACGAAGGAAAACAATTATATAATGACAGAACTCCTGAACCAGAAAAATATCAAATTATAACTACCCACCTTGCAAATACATTAATGCCGACTACTCAACCTTTTAAAAGAACTTACAAAGCTATAATGGGTCAACCAGGAGAGTATGGAGAAGAGTTTGAAATAGGACCAGAGATTGCAGGTATATTTGGAATGAGACCTATTAAAATAGATCCAAAGAAAAGTATGGGTTATCGTTTATATAAATTTCAAAGAGACATGTCTAATGATGTTAAAAATTTTACTGGAGGAAAGTTTGGAGTTTTAAAAGGAGGGATAGTAGATCCTAAAGATATGATAGAAAGATTTTTTATAGCTAATAAACAATTGTTTGATAGTCAAAGAGAAATGAAACAAGTGGTAAATGCAGCTCAGACTTTAGGTGTTACAGAAGATGAGCTGTTTGAATTGTTTGAAGAAAGGGGTTTATCTCCTAGAATACTAGAAAGATTACTAGATGGAGACGTTAAACCATTTATACCTAGTGATAACATTATTGCAAAAATAGATAGAGATGCTGAGAAGTTAGGAGTTCCAAGTCCTTATGATTCTGCTTCTCCTATAATGGATCAAATAATAGATGATATGTATAATCAAAATTTGAATGAACCTTTTAGTTTAAGTCTAGAAAAATACTTACCTCAACAACCGCAAGTAGGTGATCAATCATCAACATCTGGTACACCTTTACCACCTACACCTATGCCTAATCCTGGAACATTTAAACCACCTATGAATCAACAAATGATGGCTTCTGGTTTAACTAGAACAGAAGAAGTTTATTTATCTCCGGCAGAAAAACTGATAAGAAAGAAATCAAGAGGTATGTCATAATGTCTAAAAAAAATTTAGCACTAGAGAGAATAGAATCACACGAAAAACTTTGTCGTATTATGCAAAAACAAACTCATCAAAAAATTTCAAGTATAGAAAACGATATAAAAGAAATTAAAAATCATATGCGTTATGCTATGACTGCTTTAGTAGGTGGGATGTTTACTATAATAGTTATTTTATTTGAAAAACTTTAGATCCAATTTTTTAAATCTTCGCCCATTATCTCACTAGCAATGTTTTGTTTTTTACGTAGAGCAATAACTATCTTATCATCAACAGTATTTTCAGAAATAATGTCAATATATGTCATAGGTTTTTCTTGGCCTATACGATCTATTCTAGCTTCTGACTGAGTTCTTTTTTCTAAATCATAACCATTAGAAAAATAAACCATAGTACTAGCAGCAGTTAATGTAATACCATAACCACCTGTTTGAGTAGTACCTACGAAGAATCTACATTTATCATCTTCTTGAAATTTTTTAATATTTTCTTGTCTTTCTTCTTGTGGAGTTAAACCAAAATAATCTACAAAAGAATCTTCACCATATTTTTCTACAATAGATTTTATTATTTTTGTTACATCTCTTTGATAATGAGCCCATATAACTACTTTACCTTCAGTCTCATCTAAAATTGTCATCAGTTCTTCCATTCTTTTACAAGGTAATTCATGTACGCTTCCATCATCAGCAACAAAATGACCACATGTTATTTGATGAAGTCTCATAAGTTGAGTCAATACTGTATTAGTTGTCAATACTTTTCCATCTAAGTGAGCTAGAGCCATTTGTTTCATTTGTGAATAAACTTTAGATTGATCAGGAGTTAAACTAACAACTCTTTTCATAAAAGTTTTTGGTGGTAAATCTAAACAATCATCTTTTAACACACGATAAGAAAATTCTTTTAATTTATCTGACAACTCACCTAAATTTTTGTACCCTGTAACTACTTGAACAGTTCTAGAACCTAAATGCATATTTTTCATTACGGCATATCTAGCTCTAAAAGTGTAATAAGAATGATGACCTAATAGATAAGGATCTAAAAATTCGCATTGTGTGTAAAGATCTAAAGGTGATTTTGTAATCGGAGAACCTGTTAAAATTCTTCTGTACTTAGAGTCTTTTGATAAGGATAAAATAGCTTTTGTTCTTTTAGCACTAGGGTTTTTTATAGTAGTAGCTTCATCAATAGCCGTTAAAGTATTGTGACAGGATAAAAATTTTTTTGCCCATATTAAACCTTTTTTAGTAGAAAAAGCTTCTACATTCATAACTAAAATATGTAGATCTGTACCTGTTTCAAATAAACTATTTAACTCTTTTTCTTTTTCTTTAGTAAAAGTAGAAGTCCACAACACAGATTTTTTATTAATATGGTCGACCATGTGATCTGGTATTTCACCATCATACCAATTTTTATATACACCTTTGGGTGCAATAATTAATAGACCATTAATTAAACCTTTGTCATATAACATAGACACATTGTCTATTAATACTTTAGATTTACCTGTACCCATTTCCATAAAATATGCAAAAGATTCTTTATCCCAAGATAAATCTAATGCTTTTGTTTGATGAGCATAAGGCTTTGTTTTAAATTTATACATCATAACTGTTTACTTTTTCTTTCTAAATGATACATATATACTTAAAAGAGATAAAGTCAATGGCAAAAGTTTATTTAACACAGGATATTCCTATAGATAAGGAAAGTGGTAAACCTAAAATTAATGTAATGGGTGCACAAAAGTATGGAGACATCACTTGTCTTCTTCCTGCATATAGTCAAATGATTTTTTCTCCTGGACCTTTAATTCAAAAACTTAGAACTCTTCTAAAAGACTTTACGTCTGAAGATTATCTTTTACTATCAGGTGATCCTGCTACCATTGGAGTAGTATGTTCAGTAGTTTCGGATATAACGAACGGTAAATATAAGCTTTTAAAATGGGACAGGCAAGAAAAAACTTACTACCCACTAGAAATAGATTTATTTTCAAAATAAATCTTGACAATTAAAATCATAGGATTATATATAATTTACGAAAGGATTATTATGAGTATAAATTATGAATCAGATAGAATAGAATCTGTGAGTCAAATAGATTCTGCTAAAAGTTTATCTGATAAAGTTATAGAATTAAAAAATATAGAAGACGAAATTAGTAATGCTGAAAAAAGTATTTTACAGCTCAAAGAAAAAGCTAAAAACTTATCTGAGTTTGAAATACCTAAAATGATGCAAGAAATGAATATTACAAAATTAAAGCTTAAAGATGGTGAATCCGTAGAGGTTAAACCATTTTATTACGCTTCTATTGCACAAGGAAGAGGAGAAGATGAGTCTTCTTTTTTAGATAGAAAAGGTAAAGCTTTTAACTGGCTTCGAGACAACGGCCTTGGTGACATCATTAAAAACGATGTTACCGTTACCTTTGGTCGTGACGAAGATAACAAGGCAATAGCTTACGCTAACCTTGCAAAAGAGCAAGGCTTTGAACCGGTCCAGAAAGAAACGGTTCATGCCATAACTTTAAAAGCACTTGTCAGAGAGCGTCTTGAAGCTGGACATGAGATGCCTTCTGACTTGTTTAAAATCTACGCGGGTAACAGTACAAAAATAAAAAGGAGATAAATATGGACGAGAAACAAGTAACCATAAAAAAGACGCAACTACCTTCAGATATTTTATTTGAAGATGATGCACACCAAGGTTTAGAGAATGTAAAGACTGAAAGTTTAGCTTTACCTATTCTTAAACTTTTACAAAACGGATCTGGAGAAGCGCAAACACGTAATCAAAATTACGTTGAAGGTGCAGAACCAGGTATGTTTCTTAACACTGTAACTAAACAAGTTTATGATGGTGTTAAAGGAATAGAAGTTGTACCATGCTACTACAAGCTTGAATATCAAGAGTGGGCAGATTTTGGTACAGGTTCAGGTAGACCGGAAAATATATTTCAAACTTCCGAGATACTTTCAAAAACAAAACAAGACAGTTCAGGAAAAGATAGACTTGACAATGGTCATTATATCTTAACTGTTGGTCAACATTATGTATTAATACTTAATGGTACTAACACTGAACCTGCTCTTATATCTATGAGTTCTTCTCAAGGTAAGGTTAGCAGAAAATGGAATTCTATGATGGCTTCAATAACTCTTGAAGGCAAGAATGGATCATTTACTCCTGCTTCTTACAGCCATAAATACCACCTAAGTTCTGTATTGAACTCTGGTAAAGGTAATCAATGGTATGGATTTAATGTTACTAAAGGTGACATGGTTAATGATCCTAAATTGTACGAGAGAGCGAAACAGTTTCACAGCTCATTCGCCGGTAAATAGTGTGAATAGTGGGCGCTAAAGGGAGACTGGAAGCGCCCATACAAACATATGATAGAAAGATTTAAAAAAATATTTGAAGGGTTAAATGTGGCCTATGGCCAAACTATCAAGACGAACGAAATATCTGAAAAAGGTAAACATAAAACAAAATCTTTTACAGTTAAAAAAGTTCCTACTGATGATTTATGGCAAGCACATTTAGATGGCTCTGACCCTGCACTAGGTATTATACCTATTAGAGAAGACAGTACATGTACGTGGGGATGTATTGACTGGGATACTTACCCACTAGATCACAAAAAAATATCACTTGATTTAAAATCAAAACAATTTCCACTAACAGTTTTTAGATCTAAATCTGGTGGTGCTCATTTGTTTTTATTTACAAGTGAACCGGTTTCAGCAGAACTTATGCGAAAAAAATTAAAGTCTATGGCAGCTGATCTTGGTTTATCTAAAGCAGAAATTTTTCCAAAACAAATAAGTATTAAAATTGAACGTGGTGACTTTGGTAGTTTTTTAAACTTACCTTACCATAATATGCAAAATACAGTTAGATATGCACATGATTTAAACGGTAATCCATTACTAGAATTAAACGATTTTTTTGATCATTACGAAAAAATTAAGTTAACTTTAAAAGAACTTAATCAATTTGAAATTGTTGCTAAAAAAGAAGATGATGATTTTAAAGGAATGCCTCCTTGCTTAGTCACATTACTAGGACTTAAAGTTTTTGAAGGACAAAGAAATGATGCCATGTACAACGTTGGTGTGTATTTAAAAAAACGTTATCCAGATGAAAGCACGTGGAGAAATAAAATGGATTCTTATAACAATAAATACTTTGTACCACCTATGGGTAGTTCTGAATTAGAAACTACTAAAGATTCTGTATGTAGAAAAGATTATAGGTATAAATGTAAAGAACAACCTATTGAACCTTATTGTGATTCTAAAATATGTTCTACAAAAGAATTTGGTGTAGGTGATGATACACCTGCCGTAACAATATCATCAATTAGAAAATACGACTCTGATCCACCTGTATATTTTTGTGAGATAGATGGTTCTACAGTTGAGGTAGATTCTAAAACATTACATGAACCTGATGCGTTTTCTGTAGCGTGTTTAGAACAAATAGGAACTCCTTTAATGCCTACGTCTAAATTAATGTGGAGAAAAATGTTAATTAAACTTTTAGAAAACATAGAATTAACTGATGATAAAGCACCAGACGATTTAAAAACTGGAATTCAATTGCAAGAAGCTTTAGCTGATTTTATCAACAAAACTCCTGGAAAAGAGATTAAAGATATATTGAGAGGTATTGCTTATATAGAAGATGACACAAACACAGCTTATTTTAAGTTTGATAATTTTTGGAAATATCTAGTAAGGATTAAATGGTCTGATAAAAACATGAATAAAAACAAGGTGATGCGGCTACTACAGACAAACCTTGAAGCTAAAATAGATTATCCCAAAATAAACACTAAGACTGTTAGATGTTTAAAAATACCTAGATTAAATTTAGATAGACCCGAACCAACAGAAAGAAAGATAGGAAAACCAGCATGGCAAAAAGAATCATAATACCAGGTCCTCCAGGGACCGGTAAAACATATAGATTATTAAATCATTATATGAAAAAAGAAATATCAGAAAATAAAACTGATCCTAAAAAAATTATTTATATTACATTTAGTAAAGCTGCAGCAAGAGAAGCAGAAGAAAGAATAACTGAATTGTTTCCAGATATAAAATTAAAATATGTATCTACTATGCACGCTATGGGTGCTCAAGAAACTAAAATAAATACAAAAGATAAATTAATTAAAGGTGTTAGCCAATGGAATCAATTTAAATTATATGAACCAAGAGCTAAAGCATTAAATGTTAAGTCTACATTAGATGAATTTTCTGGACAAACAAGATACGAGGATCCAATACTTCAAGTTAGAAATTATTCTATATCTAAAAAAATAACTTTAGAAGAGGCTGCTGTTCAATGTGGTTACATAGCCTGGAATAATATTGATCTTGCACATCAAATACATGTTTCATTAAAAAAATACAAAGAAGCTACAGGGATGATAGAGTTTCACGACATGATAACTAAATTTATAGAAAGAATTAATACAGATGATACTTTCTTTTCTTCTGATGTTGTATTTTTAGATGAAGCTCAAGACTTAAACCCTCTTCAATGGGAAATGTTTGATGCAATTGAAAAGAAAAGTAAACGTTCTTACATAGCAGGTGATGATGATCAAACTATTTATGGTTTTCAAGGCGCAGAACCAAATATATTTATTAACTTAGAAGGTGAGATAGATGCACAAGTTAAATCAAGAAGAGTTCCAAAACTTGTTCATGAAATTGCAACAGATATTTTAAATAGAATAGGGACTCGAAGAGAAAAAAAATGGGAACCTAGAGATGAACAAGGTGAAGTACATAGAAATGTTAGAATTGAAGACATAGATTTTACTAAACAGAACTGGATGATCTTAGGTAAGACTAACAAACTAGCTATGTTAGCTGCAGATCATTTGTATCACAAAGGTTATAGATACGATTCTAAATCTTCAGAGCATTTACCTAAAGATAATTTAAGAGCATATAGAACTTGGATTAATTTAAACAAAGGTGCAAGTGTAGACACTAAAGATATTAAAGTTATGTACTCATTTTTAAAGGTTAAAAAAGGCCATATAGAACGCGGTTTTTCGAGCGGTAAGAGTTTTCAAAATTTATATAGTGTAGATTTAGAAGAACTAAAAAATAATCACGGGCTTCTAGTAGCGGGCGACTGGGAACAATTGGATTTTTCTGATGAAGTAAAGGATTACATGAATCATCTTATAAAACATGGTGATGATTTAATGCAAGATTCAAGAATAGAAATTACAACTATACATCAATCTAAAGGTAGAGAGTGTGAAAATGTAATTTTGTTTTCTGATTTTGGTCATGAAGCAGCTGCAAGTTTTCTTTATGAACAATACGAAAAAAAACCTGACGAAACACATAGATTGTTTTTTGTTGGGACAACCAGAGCTAAACAAAGATTGTTTATCTTACAACCGGAGACACCATATAGTTATGACATCTAAAAAAGAAAATCCATATTTAAAACAAGTTTCGGGAACACATTATATGTATATGAAAATACAGCCTTCAGTGTTTGCTAATGAAAACAAATTATTATTTGCTGAGGGCAATGCAATTAAATATATTTGTAGACATCACTTAAAAGGAGGAGTAGAAGATATAGATAAAGCAATACATTATTTAGAGATGATTAAAGAAAGAGATTATAGTTAATGTTTGACGATATACCTATATGGAACTCTCCCCAAGAATTTAAAGATTTAAGTTCTTATCCATATATTGCTATTGACTTAGAAACAAGAGATCCTGGACTAAAGAAAAAAGGATCTGGCTCTATTGTTGGTGATGGTGAAATAATTGGAGTAGCTGTAGCTGTAGAAGGTTGGTCAGGTTATTATTCTTTTGGTCACGAACAAGATAATTTTTTTTCTAAAGAAGCTGTAATAAAATGGTTAAAAGACGTTTGTGCTTTACCTTGCCCTAAAATATTTCACAATGCAATGTACGATGTTTGTTGGATAAATGCCTATGGTGTTAACATAAATGGAATCATAGTTGATACTATGATTATGGCCGCAATTTTAAATGAAAATAGAATGTATTACTCATTGAATTCATTATCTTATTTAGAATTAGGGGAAGTTAAATCAGAAAAAGCTTTACAAGATGCAGCAGATAAAAAAGGCATAGATGCAAAATCAGAAATGTATAAACTTCCTGCGTCTATGGTTGGTGGGTATGCTGAAAAAGATGCAGAACTTACATTAAAACTTTTTAAAAAATTTTCTTCACAAATAAGACAACAAGGTCTTAAAAAAATATTTGATCTTGAAGTTAATCTTTTCCGTTGTTTAGTTGATATGCGTTTTCAAGGCGTTCGCGTAGATATAGATAAAGCTCATAGATTGAAACATGTACTAGAAACAAGAGAAAAATCATTACTATCAGAAGTGAAAAAAATAACAGGAGTAGATGTTCAAATATGGGCAGCACGATCAATCGCCAAAGTTTTTGACCATCAAGGATTAGATTATAAGCGTACTGAAAAAACTGGTGCACCATCATTTACAAAGAATATACTATCCACTCACGAAAATGAAGTAGTAAAAAGAATAGCTGAAGCAAGAGAATTAAATAAAACTCACACAACATTTATAGATACAATTATAAGATACGAACATAAAGGTAGAATACATGCAGATATCAATCAATTAAGATCAGATGCGGGTGGAACTATTACAGGTAGGTTTTCTTATTCAAATCCAAACTTGCAACAGATTCCTTCAAGAGATGATTTACTAGGACCAGCAGTTAGGGGTTTGTTTATTCCTGAAGAAGGCTGTGATTGGGGGTGTTTTGATTATAGTCAACAAGAACCAAGACTAGTTGTACATTACGCAGCTGATAATGATATTATTAGCGGTGATGAATCTGTGCAAAAAATGGTTAGATCTTTTAATCAAGATCCTAAAATGGATTTCCATAAGATGGTTGCAAACATGGCCAACATAGAGAGAAAACAAGCTAAGACTATTAACTTGGGTTTGTTCTATGGTATGGGTAAAGCTAAATTACAAGCGTCATTGAATCTAGAGACGAGGGACGAGGCTGAAAAACTTTTTGAAAAATATCACAGCAGTGTTCCTTTTGTAAAATCATTAATGGATTGGACTTCTCGTGATGCTCAAAGACTTGGAGAAATTCAAACTATAGGTGGTAGAGTATGTAGATTTGATAAATGGGAAGAAGCTGCTTATAGACCTGGAGTATTAACACCTCCTATGACGTGGGAAGAAGCTGCAAAAAAATTTGGTGAAAATTCTATCAGAAGAGCATACACATATAAAGCATTAAATAAATTGATACAAGGTTCTGCAGCAGATATGACTAAACAAGCTATGTTAGATTTATATGAAGAAGGTATTGTTCCTCATATACAAGTACATGATGAGTTGGATATATCAATTGAAGACAATGTGCAGGGTAAAAAAATAGTTGAAATTATGCAAGATGCAATTGAATTAAAAGTTAAAAACAAAGTTGATTTTGAAAAGGGGCCAAGTTGGGGCGACATAAAATAATAGAAAAATGGAAAGTGTTCTCTTTATATTATAGAGAATATATAGTAGGATTCTTAGCTGGATTTATTTTAGCAAATTTATTATGGCTTATTTAAATGCAAACATACCACCAACTTATGCTCAAGTAAGGAGAGAATATTTATATGACTGTAAAAAACATCATGGAGAAGTTGAAGATTGTATTATCTTTGGCATTACAAGTATGGGAGGTCGTGCTATATTATTCCATGCTCTTATGGAAAACGGTGCAATATTTTATCGCTTACCAATTAGCGCGTTTATTCAAAAGGGATTTGAACCATCCAGAGTGCCCACAAGAAGACTTGATGAATTGGAGCTTTGGAATTGTTTTTCTTATTATCCTACTGTCACTCATTGGTCTATTTTAAGCGCTGCTTCCGGTTATTATTTTGGTAAAGATAAAAAGAAACACTACGGTTCTTATTTATTTACTGTTGACTGGGCTCATCCAGATGCTAATATACTAGACACCGATCATTCGGAAATACCGCACGAACATAAGTGCGCTCACATAATTGCCTTAGATGATGGTAATTTTGCAGCACAACCAAACAATAGATGTATATGGGATTTACCTTCTTTTACGGTAAAGGATAGTATTCCTGATTGGAAAGTGCAAACTAATGAGTGGAATGTAGAAGATTCAGGAAAATGGAGAACTGAAGATACTGATAACTTCTTTTACGAGATTGAGGAAAAAAATGATTAAATGTAAAATTTGTAACCATGAGTGTCATTGCAATGGAGATCTTCACGGTGATGAATATGGTCTTTGTGTTTGTGAAACTTGTACTTGTAAAAGAGTATATAAAAAAGAAAAAGATCATGCTACTGACATGACTTACGAGAATGAAAAATAATGGAGAGTTGTACGATGAATTATTATTTTACAGGTTGTCTGATCCTGGGTTTTCTTCTTTTAGCTTTATGTGGGGGCCCAAATGCCTACTAATAAACCATTAAACATCGGAGAAGAGGCACGCGTACAGATGCCGATGAAGACGGTTGCTAGCCTGATCGTGCTCGTCGCGATGGGCGTGCTCGGATATACAGAGCTGACTTCGAGGTTGGTTTCGTTAGAGACATCAAGAGAATTATTTGAAAATGATTTACTTAAAAAAAGTGAACAAGTGCCCGTGGACCAAGAGCAACATTTTTTACTCGAAGATCTTTATAAAAGTGTCGAGCAAATTGAAACACGGATCGAGGATATGATGCATAATAAAGTTAACATACAATTTATACAGAAACAAACTGAAAAGTTATTAGTTGATGTAGAAGTATTAAAAGATAAGGTAAGAGCAAATGGCAACGGGACGAATCACTAAAAA
>Ga0209232_1000686_pt1 | contig 19990 bp, 23 predicted proteins | sample ETNvirenome_2_60_FD_184066 | JGI IMG/M metagenome (GOLD analysis project Ga0209232, IMG submission 184066) | Marine viral communities from the Pacific Ocean - ETNP_2_60 (SPAdes) (version 2) | ecosystem: Environmental > Aquatic > Marine > Oceanic | place: Pacific Ocean | collected 2013-06-22
ATGTTCCCGGCATGGATGTTTTTACACAACAAGGACAAGATCGTTTGACATCTGAAACATCAGAGGCACTTAAAAATTTAATAGGTAAAAGTGTTGGTGATGTAGGTGCGTTTGATCCACAAGGTGAGGTTGATCAAGCAACTGTAGATAAAATAAAAGAACAACAACAAGCAGAAATAGACAAAAAAGATATTGCTCCAGACCCCTTCTTTGATGATGATGAGGGTGATGGAACTGGAGAAGATACCACAGATGATGTTGAGGGTGCAGATACACCTGCTAAAAAGGCTGCAGTCAAGGCTTTAGACTCATTTCTAGCAGACGCAAGACCAGGAGTTAAACCAAAAACATTTGATGAATACATTAACGAGTTTGGAGAGGCAACTGGATTAGACGTATCTGGTGAAGCAGATACTAAACAAGCACTTATGTCCTTTGGATTAGCACTTATGCAAAACAGAGCAGGCAAAGGCTTTGATATTAGCAAAATACTTACATCTGTTGGTGAGGCAGGCGAGGCTGCAATGCCAGACTTTAGAAAAGCAGTAGCCAAAGCAGAAGCAATAAGAGCTAAAGCAGGTTCATATGCCTTAAGTAAAAAAGAATCTGATCAAAAGCAAGCTATGGATAGAAAGTCTTATGTAGTCATACCAAAACAGGGTGGTTTACAAAATAGTATACTGCAAAATACAGGTAGATTTTCAAGGCTTAATAGTTATGAGCTTAACAATTTAATGAATAATGCAGAATTTAATGAAAACTTTGAAGTTATTGATGCCTCTACATATACAGATATGACAAAATCTCTTATAACTGCTTCAACAAAAGATAAGAAAAAAACTTATTTAGAAAAACCTAGATCAGTGCCATTGTTCGGTGGATCTAAGATAACTTTTGATGTTTTTTATCCAAATCCAAATAATGACACTGGTGCAAAAGCAAGAGTTGTTGCTCCTGATATAGCAGTAAACGCAATAGAAACAATGGAAAAAGGTTTAACAAGGCGTATTGATAAGTTTAGAGATATTGCAAAAGTAATTAATGAAACAGGCGTATCTGCTGGAGATCAAATAAGATCATTTGGTAATCAATTAGCCATATCTTTTGGAATACCAATAGGTAAAGGCGAAACTGATCCAGTAAAACGATTAAAAGTTTTGTTAACAGAACTCAAAGCTAGAAATGCCGCAGAAATTTTAGGAGAAAGTGGTAAAACTATTTCTGATAATGATAGAAAGTTAGTTGATGACATAGTTGGAGCTATAGATGTATTTAGCGGAGACGCTGATGTGAACTTACTTAAAACTAAACTCAATAGACTTTTTAAACAAATAACTTTAAGTAAAAAAGATGAAATTGATGAGGCTTATAGCAATTTAGAAAAGTTTGGTATTTCAGTTAAAAGAGAAGGTGCAGGCACTCTTGGCACAAAAATGGTTGTTGGTGAAGATGGCGTATATAGATTTCAATCACAAGAGACCACATAATGGCTATAATTAATGTTGAAACTCCACAAGGAGTAGTAAAGGTTGAAATAGCTGGCGATCAACCAACTCAACAAGAATCAAATGCTATAAAATCGCAGTTTTTTGGAAATAAGCAAAAAGATCTTACTTTTGATGATTTACTAGCAGAAACTAAAACAACTTCTCAACCTAAAGATCAACCTACACAAGCGAACTTTGATACAGAGTCTGGTATACAAAATTTTGGTTTGAGGTCTTTATTGTCATTTGCAGAGAATAATGCAGAAGAAGAAGCTATACTTGCTAAACAAGGTTTTTCAACAGCAGATTACACAAGAGATAACAGAGGCAGACTTGCTTTAACGCCTAGTGGTGCAGCTAAAGTTGGTGTGCAAACAGATAAAAATGTCCTTATTGATGAAGAAGGTTTTAGCAGAAACGATTTATCTGATTTAGTTGGTATATTTCCAGAGCTTGCTGGTGGTGTGATAGGTGCTGTTAAAGGTGCAACCATAGGAACTGCTGTTGCAACTCCTGGGTTTGGAACATTGTTAGGTGGTGCAATAGGTGCCTTTGTTGGTGGTAGCAGTGGATCACTTGCAGAGGAAGCCATAGAGGGATTAGTTGGAGTTTCTAAACAAACAGCTGGAGAAATTGCTACAGATGCAGTGGTTGAGGGTGGTATAGCTGCAGGTGGCGAACTCTTGTTCGGCATACCTATATTAGCTTTTCGAGCAATAGCACCTTCTGGTAAGAAATTTATACAAGAGGCAAGTAAAGAAGATTTAAGAATTACTGCAAAAGGTATTGAAAAAGGTTTAGAGCCTACTATAGCACAAATAAAAGGCAGACCTATAGCCGCAAAGTTTCAACAATTACAAGAAAGCGTATTAGGTGGCTCACCAAGAACGCAAAAAATAGCTGCAGCTATGGAAAAAGAAATGAACGAACTTAACAGTTTTATTAGTCAAGCCGCTACAGAGGGCAGTCAAAAATCTGCAGGTGATTTGTTTATTGAGTTTGAGAAGAAGTTTGGTAAAGAATTAGCACAAAAACAAACAAAAGCCTATGGTTCAATTATGAGTGCTCTTAAACAATCTGCTGATAATTTAGCAGGTGGATTAGAGCGTAATCAACTTATAGATGATAATGTTTTTAACTTTGTGCAACAATCTGCAAAGAACTTTGAAGATACCATGTCACAACAATGGGCTACTATAAATGAGGTCATTGAAACATCTATTGGTGATGCCAGAATTATACCCACAACCTTAGTTAAAGAAGTTGCAGATTTAGCAGAAAAGAAATTTGCACAAGCTGGAACTGGTAGATTAGCTACAGAAGAGGGTCGTATAGGTTTATCTTTAGCAGAAGATTTAAGAGCATTAGGTGATAAAGCATCATTTACAGACGCTTATCAATTAAGAAGAAAACTTTGGGATCTTAAAAATGCACCTAAAACAGATGCAGAGCTAACACAAAAAGCAATCATAGATGGTTCTGTTAATTTAACTCAAGTGTGGGATGATGCAATTCGCAAAGTTGACAACCTTCTTCTAAGGTCAAATATTGACTCACTTACTAAAGACATTACCGAACAATTAGGTTCAGACGCATTTGGTAAAATACAAGTTGCATCTAAATTATTGCCAACAGCAAGACAACAATTTAGAGAGGGAACCGCTTTATATAATAATATATCAAGCACTTTAGGTTCAAAAGAGCTTGTTGAACAAATGCGTAGTGGCTCATTTAACATCGCAAGGCCTGGAGCTTTAACTGGACTAACTCAAAAAGTAGTTGGTAATGGTGGTACACCAACTGGTCTTAACAGATTAAAAAAAGCACTAGATGATACACAATACAATCAAATTAAAACTCAAATGGGTAAAGAGTGGTTACAAGGTGCTTTAAACAAAACTGGTTTTGATTCCATCAATCCAACAAATTTTAAGCCAAATGAGTTTATTAAATCATTAGATGATTTAGGTGATACTGGCGTAGAACTTTATGGTAGAGCAGAATACAATAGACTTAAGCAAGTTGCTAAAGGATTTGAAGATTTAAAACTTACTAATTTAGATGAAGAAGTAATTACAAATGCTGTTGCACAAGGCTTAGATCAAGGTGTGGCGACTGCCATGCGTGGTGCTTTGGAAACATTACAAGAAACATCAAGATTAAGAGATAGAAGTGTATTTACTAAAATAAGAGAAAATAAACTTGATCCTGAAGAAGCTTTAGATTTTGTACTAGCACCAGGAACAACTCGTGGTGACATCAGAGCTGTTATGAATTTTTATAAAAACAGTCCAGCAGAACTTAAAACTATCAGAGGTAGTTATGTTGAGAATATGCTTGATAATGTTGGTGCTGTAACAAATGCAGATGGCATGAAACAATTAGCAAAGAATATTGCTAGAGCAGATAAGAGTAATAAACTTGATATAATTTTTCCAAACACTGGTGATACTGCTGGTATTGCTACAAACATTAGAGATTTTGGTAAAATACTTAATAAAATATCAACTAACATACCAAAAGGCGACCTTGTTGCTGCAGGTATACTGGCTAATGTATTCAATAATGTTGGTAGAATTGCTAAAATGTTCGTTCTTGGCCAGTTATTTACTGGTAAGAAAGCTATGAAAGAGATTGTTGAAGCCTCTAAAAAGTTAGAAAATACAGCAAATCCAACTGCCGAACAAAAAAGAGTATTCTTAACTGCCGTGTCCAATGCCTTCCGACCAGGCCAAGCTATAACTCAATCCGTTCAAGAGAGCGTCAACGAGGCATCAGATCAAATTAGTGCGGTTGCAGAGAATACTGGTGTTACTCAAGCAGTTAAAAATATTGGAGCCAATACAACTAATCAACTAAAAGGTATTCAAGCAGTTAATTCAAATACAAATATTGGTAAAATTGATGTAACAAACCCTGGAACTGGTGCGGCACTTGGATTATCTCCAGCAAATCAAGCAATAGCAGCTAGAGTTAGATCACCATTAAGTGTGCCAAAAGAACAATATGGGGAATTATTTAACAGATGAACATAGATGAGTTAAGAGAGGAAATAAAGCGTGATGAAGGTAGTGTGAACTCTGTATACCTCGACCACCTTAACCTACCAACGACAGGAATCGGCCATCTTATCACCGAACAAGATGAGGAACACGGCAAACCAGTTGGTACAGCAGTATCAGAAGATCGTGTTAATGAATTGTTTGCTACAGACATAGAGGTAACAATATCAGAGTGCAAAGAGTTGTTTGATAATTTTGATGATTTACCAGAAGAAGTACAAAAAATATGTGCGAACATGATGTTTAATATGGGTAGACCTCGTTTATCAAAATTTAAAATGTTCCGTGCAGCACTAGCGAACAAAGACTGGTCTGAATGTGCCGTTCAAATGGAAGATTCGAGATGGCACAAACAGGTAACAAACAGAGCGAATCGCCTGATTTCAAGGATGAGAGCGGTCGAGGGTACCTAATCCTAAAGTCTTAACATTGTTATTTATGCCTTGTTTTTCACATTCTTTATCAACCATTAAACCTATCTGTTGACGGATATTCCGTCTTTCTTTATCGCAAATAATTTTAAGTTTATTGTAAGTTGAAACATCAATACCTATTGACTTGAATTTAGATGTGTCTGCCATTATACTACCTCCATGAATTATAAACACCCAATTATACCCAATAAAACCCGAAGACCCAACAAATATTTCGCAAAAAAAACTGTGGCTATGGGATTAAAGTTTGATTCTAAGTGGGAAGCAGAGCGTTGGGGACAGCTTAAATCAATGGAAAGAGCTGGTATTGTTACTCAATTAGAGCGTCAAATACGATATGATTTGACTATTAATGATGTTAAAATATGTAGTTATATAGCAGATTTTAGGTATTTATTAGAAGAAGAAAATGGTCTTTTTAAACTTGTTGTTGAAGATGCAAAAGGCATATTAACACCAGAGTTTAAACTTAAAAAGAAGCTTATGAAAGCCATTCATAATATAGAATTGCATCTCTCTTACAAAAAAAAATAATATTGGTTGTTGACAAATAGGATTTGTGTGCCTATGTTCAGGTATCTAGTGTCTATTTTTTATAAGAGAAAGGAATTATTATGGATTTAGATTTTTTAAATATGCCTTTGCAGGATTTGTTCAAGTATCGTGAAGACTTGAAACAACAAATCCAAGCGTTAAAGGACAAGCAAGGTGTTCTTAATGACGATCTTGCAATTAGATTTGGTAACTCTGCAAGGAACAAACTTGCAGATGATGGCAAAGATTATGGAACTGTAACATTTAATGAGCAGGGCTATAAAGTTAAAGTAAGCTTAAGACAGAAGGTAACTTGGGATCAAGAAGGTCTAGCACAGTCTTTGATTAATATGAGCGAAGATGATGCAAGACATTACGCTAAGATTACTTATGGTATTGATGAGCGTAAGTATAACAATGCACCTCCTGGTATTAAGGCTAAACTACAAGAACACAGAACTGTAGAACTTACAGGTACATCTGTGGATATTACGGAGGATACTAATGGCTCTTAAGATTATTACTGCTGATGAAAGATTAGCAGAAAAAAGAGGTCATAAGATTGTAGTCTGTGGTCAAAGTGGTGTGGGTAAGACAACTCTTGCCCGTACCCTTGATCCTGATACTACTTTGTTTATGGACTTAGAAGCTGGTGATGCCGCTATTGAAAGATGGCCAATTGATGTGATTCGCCCTAAGACATGGGAAGAGTGCAGAGATTTTGCTTGTTTTCTTGGTGGGCCCAATCCAGCTCTAACACCCGAACAACCATATAGCGTTGTGGAATATGAGAGAGTTTCACAAATGTATGGTGATTCCATTGCAATGATGAAGAAATACGACTCTATTTTTGTAGATAGTATTACAGTTGCAGGCAGACTTTGTTTTCAGTATTGCCTTGGTCATGCAGATAACAAATCTGATAGGACTGGCAAAATTGATACAAGAGCCGTCTATGGTATGCAAGGTCGTGAAATGATGTCATGGCTTACACATCTACAACACATCAGAGATAAAAATGTAATCTTTGTTGGTATCCTTGATGAAAAGGTAGATGACTATGGAAGGTCTGTATATGAATTACAAATTGAGGGTTCAAAGACTGGTCGTGAATTACCAGGGATCGTTGATGAAGTAATTACTATGGCAGTAATGCCAAGCGAAGAACATGGTCCTTATAGGGCTTTTGTATGTCAAACACTTAATCAATATGGCTATCCAGCAAAAGATAGGTCTGGACAATTAGAAGTAATTGAAGAGCCACATCTTGGTAAGTTATTGGCAAAAATTAAAGGTAAATCAACAGATGACAAGAGCTTGGATTTTGTTGATCCTAATTCAATCAAATCTAGTCAAAAGGAGAATGCAAATGATTGATTATAATAGTGTACCCACAGGCGGTGGGGGTGGTGATTTTGAACTTATCCCTGCAGGCACTGTTGCTCGTGTAATTTTAACCATGAAAAGAGGAGCAGAAACTATTTCTGATTACTCTTCACAACCATTATTTAAAGTAGGACAGACTGGCACTAAATGGCTTGAATGTGAATTTACTGTGGTTGGTGGCAAGTATGACAAACGTAAGTTTTGGCAAAATGTCATGGTTGATGGTGGTAAGATTAATCCTGAAAGTGGTATGCCTTGGTGTAAAGAAATTGGCATCAGAACTTTTAGAGATATTATTAACAGTGCTTTTGGTTTAGATCCAAATGATACTTCACCAGAGGCTGCATCAAGACGTAATATTAATGACTTGAATGTGCTTGATGGTGCAGAGTTTTGTGTCAAAATTGCTGTAGAAAAAGGCACAAATGGTTATGCCGACAAAAATAAAATGTTGGTTGCACTAGCAGTTAATAGCAAAGAATACATTGGTAGTGGTAATGCACAACAACAACCAGTGCAAACACCACAAACGCAAACACAACCTACTAATAATACTATGCCACCTTGGGCTCAAAAGTAGGTTACTAGATTTCTAGCGGCAAGACTGCTTTCTCTGTCTGCTAGAGTCGGTTTGGGTAGCACCGATGCCGCAAAGCTACCCAACATTTAAGGAACAAACATGATTTTAAGACCATATCAAGAAATTGCAGTAGAGGATGCTTCAACTGCACTAGACAAACACAAAAACACAATTGTAGTTGCACCCACAGGTGCAGGCAAAACAATTATGTTATCTGCCTTAGTTGGCAAAAGATTTAAAGCAGGAAACAAGATTCTTATTCTGCAACATAGAGATGAGTTAGTAAGACAGAATAAAACTAAGTTTTCTAAAGTTAATCCAAATATTTCTACTAGCATTGTTGATGGCACAGAAAAGGACTGGTCAGGTAGTACCATCTTTAGCATGGTGCAAACATTATCAAGAGAAAACAATCTTAATAACATAGAACATTTTGACTTAGTTGTTGTTGATGAAAGCCATCATGCAGTAGCAGATACATATGTCCGTATCATTGATAAAGTCAGACAAGCTAATGATTCTGTAGAGATTGTTGGCTTCACTGCAACACCTAATCGTGGAGATAGAAAAGGTTTAAAAAGAGTATTTACTAATTGCTCACATCAGATTGAAATTAGTACATTAATTAGAGAGGGATTCCTTGTGCCACCAAAGACATACGTTGTTGATGTGGGTGTGCAAAAAGATTTAGAGAGTGTTCGTAAGACTGTAACCGACTTTGATATGTCAGAGGTTGAGAAGATTATGAACAAAAGAGCCATTAATGAAAAGATTGTTGAAGAGTGGCAAGACAAAGCTAATGAAAGAAAGACAGTAATTTTCTGTAGCACCATAGTCCATGCACAAGATGTTTGTGATGAATTTAGACGTAAAAATGTAAGAACAGAAATTGTAACTGGTGATACACCAAGCGAACAACGTAGACAAATCTTACATGATTTAGAACATGGAGATGTTCAAGTTGTTGTTAATGTTGCTGTGCTTACAGAGGGATTTGATGCACCACCAATTAGTTGCATTGTATTAACTAGACCATGTTCATACAAATCAACAATGGTGCAAATGATTGGGCGTGGATTAAGACCAATTAATCAAGAAGAACACCCTGGACTTATTAAGAAAGACTGCGTTGTTTTAGATTTTGGCACAAGTGTATTAACACATGGATCACTTGATGAGGGCGTAGATTTAGATGGTGCTCAAGCGAACACTGGTGGTGCAACACCACTTAAAAACTGTCCAGAGTGTCAGTCTGAAATACCTTTATCATCAAGAGAGTGTCCTATCTGTGGTTATGAATTTGGAACTCAAGACAAAGAAATTCTTGAAAACTTTACTATGACAGAAGTTGATCTCATTGATAGATCACCTTTTAGATGGCTTGACTTGTTTGAAAACAAAAGATGTATGATGGCAAGTGGTTTTAATGGATTTAGCTTAGTAGCACATTTAGATGACTTGTCTGTGGCGATTGTAAAGCGAAACAAAGGGCGTTTGCGAATCATTAGTGTTGGTACTAAAGAACAAGCTATTGCGTCTGCTGATGACTTTCTAAGAGGCGTTGAGGATAGTGATGGCTCAAAGAAAGGTAAGAGGTGGCTAAATCAAGGTGTAACCATACGTCAAAAAGATGCCTTGGCTAGTTTGGGTCAGTTTATTAGACCTATGGATTTTAGTTGGAACAAATACAAAGCGGCTTGTTGGCTAAATTATTTGTGGAATAAAAAGGACATTGATGTCAAAATTTTAAATTATTATGAAGGAGGTGACAGTGCATCGCAGTGAAGCATTAAAAAAAGTAGACTTAATAATTAATGGGCCTAGAGCTAAAACTCATGGTGATGCTTATGATACACATACAAGTATCGCTGCAATGTGGAACATACTGTTAAGAAAAAAGCTAAAGCAAGAGTTAGATATAAATGACATTTATAGATGTATGATAGGAATCAAACAAATTAGAAACAGTCAGAATCCAAAGGTTGAAGACAACATGATTGATATTATTGGATATGCTGCGTTAGCAATAGAGGCGAAAGATGGCAAGATTGGTAGTTGAATATACAATTAAAGAAGAAAATGATGCAGGTGTTGAGAACTTTAAAGACGGCAAGATGTTTGTGCAGTTTAGTTTCAGTGATTCACCAGATGAAGCAGTGGATAAATTACATAAAGCTTTAAATCATGTAATAAGTAAAAATAAACATTATGTTTCAAATGTTAGTTTTGTTGCCAAGTTTGAGGGTCAACAAGTTGCAGAGGGAAGTTTATACGAAGAAGGAGAAGGTAGATGGATAAACCCACAATCGGAGACGATTCACTAAAAAATTTAACCAAATTATTTACAAGATTTGGTTGGGATAAAAGACTAAGCGAACTTAGTGAGGAGCAAATACTCACTACAATATTAATAATGCAATTTTCAAAAAGGTTAGAAGAAGATGAACAATATACAGAAGACAGACTCAACAAACTACTTCTTGAATATGTCTCAAACTACGACAAACAATCAAAGCCAGTCGATGAAGATCCGATCCCTTTTTGAAGATGTTATTGACAAAACTATAGTTGATAAAAACAAGAGAGAGCCTAGAAGAAGATATTTAGGTGGATCAATGTTAGGAGATAAGTGTGCTAGAAAAATACAGTACATATATAAAGGTCAAGATCCTGATGAAGATAAAGCTTTTAATGCACAAACTCTTAGAATATTTCAACTTGGACATGAGTTAGAAAATAGTATGTCTGGTTGGATTAGAAATGCAGGATTTGACATTAGAACAATGGATAGTAATGGAGAACAATTTGGCTTTTCCATAGCAGACGATGAGATAAAAGGACACATAGATGGTGTCATATGTTCTGGCCCTTTAAGTGTTGGTTATCCAATGTTGTGGGAGTGCAAATCTGCTAACGATAAAAAGTTTAGGGATTTTAAAATGAGAGGTATAAAAGCTAATCACACATACGAAGTGCAAGTGGCTTTATATCAAGCTTATATGGAACTAACAGATAATCCATGTTTGTTTACAGTTATAAATAAAAATACAAGCGAAATTTTCTACGAACTGGTTCCGTTCAATCAAGACTTAGCTCAATATGCCAGTGATAGAGCGGTTGATATATTAAAGGCTACAAAACAAAATGAAATGTTGCCTAGAATAGCACAAAACAGAGATGTCTTTGATTGTAAATGGTGTCAATTTGCAGATACTTGTTGGGGTAATGGTTGATGGCGACACAGAAGGTAGCAGAGCATCGCCATCAAGGGGGATGGTAATGAACATTGTTAAGTTTGGCAATAACAAAAGAGGTATGGATGCTAAAGAACTCGTTGAGTTAATTAGTGATAAAGTGCCATCTCATATACAAATAAATTTGTTAAAAGACACTTATCCACAGGGTGTGGTTAGGGGTGATCAGTTTACTATTGGCTCATTAGGTGGAGAAGCAGGTAAATCTTTAAAAATAGACATTAATCCAAGATCGCCATATTTTATGAAAGGGCAAGATTTTAACGGAGCCGATGGTGTAGGTGGCATTGTTAAGATATTAATGGAGGGTAGGAACATGAAATTAACAGAGGTTAAAGAGTTATTTTCAGATTATATTGATGGTAACAATCCAGTTGAAGTTGAAACAATAAGCTCAATTATAAAGCCAAACACACCACATATAAACATTAATACACCATTTGATAGTGAGCATAAGTATCTTAACGCAGATGGGGAGTTATTGTGTCTTGTTCGCAGATATAACGCAAAAGACAATGAAGGTAATCCAATGTTAGATGGTCATGGAAAGCCTAAGAAAGAGTTTAGACAATTTACTGGTGGTAGTAATTATCCAAAGATGCCAGATGTAAGACCACTTTATAATATACCAAACATTGTGGCATCAGATAAGATTATATGGGTAGAGGGCGAGAAATGTGCAGATGCACTAAATGATCTTGGATACACTGCAACTTGCACTATGGGTGGTGCAGGTATGTTATCAAGAAAGTCTGCAAACCTATTTGACTTCTCACCATTACATGACAAAGAACTAGTTATATGGCCAGACAATGATAATGCAGGTCGCAAGGTAGCAGATTTAGTCCAGGAGTTATCTCTTAATGCTGGAGTTAAGTCAGTAACAACATTGACACCACCAAGAGGTAAGCCAGAGAGATGGGATGTTGTAGACGCAATAGCCGAACAATTCAATATCAATGAGTTTCTTAATGCAAATGTTAAGCAAGTTAAAAAGAATATAAATCTTCTTGATGAAAGTTTGTTAATAAACAGATTTGTTGGAGAAGCACCACAGCAGAAGTTTTTAATAGCGAACACACTACCACTTGCAGTGCCAATTATATTTTCTGCTGCAGGAGATAGTGGTAAAGGTATGATGACATTAGATTTAGCTATGAAAGTATCTAGTGGTCAACCTATGTCAGAAGCGTTTGGTGGTCATATAAGTGAGTTTGGTAACTCTATTATCTTTACGGCAGAAGATGATGAATCAGAAATGCACAGAAGAATTGAAAGACTTGACTATGATAACAATAGGTCAAGTTATGAACATGAGCTGCGAATCGTGAGTTTGCCTAATGTTGGTGGTGTTTTCCCTATACTACAAGAAACACATGATGGTTATAAAACCAGTATAGAATTTGATAAGTTGTACGAACAAATACTACAGATGAAAGATTTAAAGCTAATTGTATTTGATCCGTTAGCATCTTTTGTTCATGCAGATGTAAACTCTGATCCAGCGGCAGGTGCGGCTTTGACTGGATTACTGGCACAGATAGCTACAGAAACTGGTGCGGCAGTCATTATGTGTCATCATATGACTAAGGTAAAAGAAGATGCAGTGGTCAGTACGCCTGAACAAGCAAGAAATATGATTAGAGGTACGTCAGCATTGGTTGATGGTGTTCGTTGTGCGTTTGCACTATGGCAGATAGATGAAGCCACTGGCAGAAGACGTTGCCAAGATTTAGGCATAGATTATCAAAGAAACAAATGTTTTGATGGTGCAGTGGTTAAGTCAAATGGTCCTGCAAACAGAAACATAAGACACTTTATTAGAGATGAGTTTAGTGGTTTACTGCTAGATAGAAGTGATGACATATCAAGGTTACATAGTGGAACTAACAAAGAGATTAAGAAGAACGCATTGTTTAGTTGGATTTCTGATTGTGAGCGTGAAGGCAGAGCTATGACACAACAATCTGGTGCAGATGCTATATTACAACGTATGTCTGCCGATACAGATGCACCAAATGTATTGAATAATTGCACACAAAGAATGATAGATGGAATTGTAAGAGAACTCATACAAGAAGGTAGACTTGCTAAGTATTCATTTAGCACAAGTGGTGGCAGGAAGTGGCTTGGCACCATAGATGGCGATATGAGTCGTGGTGAGTATGAGGCTACAACTGCGAGGGACAATGTATAAACTTCCAGAGAATAACTGTGTAATCAGCTTTAGTGGTGGTAGAACAAGTGCATTTATGTTGAGGCAAATCATGAATCATAATGATGGTTTGCCAGGCAATGTTGTTGTTTGTTTTGCGAACACTGGTAGAGAAATGCCGCAAACACTTAAGTTTATTAATGATTGTTCGCTCAACTGGGGCCTGGAGATCGTCTGGTTAGAATATGATCTCAACGAAGAAAACAAACATATATTCAAAATAGTTGACTATGATTCATCAAGTAAAAAGGGTGAGCCATTTGATAAACTTATTAACAAGCATCAGATGTTACCTAATCCATTAGCAAGATTTTGTACTGGTAGTCTTAAACGAGATACCATTAGTAAATACCTTAGAAGTCTTGGTTGGAAGAAGTGGCATAACATAATGGGTATTAGATCAGATGAAAAACATAGATGCAAAGATGGATTTCAAAATGGTTTTTATCCACATTATCCTATGGTTGAAGCCAATCATAGTATATTTGATGTTGATAGATTTTGGCACAAACAATCATTTAAATTAGATTTACCAGTTGTTCGTGGCAAGACAATCAAAGGCAACTGTGATTTATGCTTCTTGAAATCAGAATCACAATTAGCTTCAATGGTCAGAGATCACCCAGAATTAGCACAATGGTGGATTGATGCAGAAGAAAGACTTGGTAGAAGATTTGAGCGTAACAGAAGTATGAAAAACTTTTCTAAGTTTGTTAACGCACAACAAGATTGGATTTTCAATGATGAAGCCTTCCTTTGTCAAACAGATGGTGGGGAGTGTACTGGATGAAAATAGTAGATTTATTTAGCGGCGTTGGAGGATTTAGTTATGCCGCCGAACAAATAGTAGGTGGCTTTGAAACAGTAGCCTTTGTAGAAAGAGATGAATACTGTCAAAAAGTCTTGCGTAAGCACTGGAAAGATGTGCCAATATATAATGATATAAGGAGTTTTAATGGAAAAGAATTTAGAGATGCAGACATCGTTGTTGGAGGCTTCCCTTGCCAACCCTGGTCAGTTGCAGGAGCTCAAAAAGGCAGCGAAGATGACAGAGATCTCTGGCACGAAATGGTTAGGATTATTGAAGACATACGGCCTAGATGGGTCATTGGCGAAAATGTGTCAGGCTTTGTTACAATGCCAATGGGTCTCCGAAGAAGTCTCTCTGACTTGGAAAGTATCGGATACAAAGCCATCCCATATCTTATTCCAGCTGCAGCCGTCGACGCCAAGCATAGACGAATGCGATGCTGGGTTGTGGGCTACACCGAACACGATGGATCATCTACCACCCCGTTCAGAGGAAGGAACAATGAAGCTGATGGAGGGTCAACGCAAGGGCAGAACAAAGCCAGGGAACTTGAGGGAGCAAGTGGACGAACAGACAATGAGTTTGTACAAACAGACATCTTCGACCTTATGGCCGACACCGACAACACAAGAGATCGAACACCCAGAAGCGGAATTGACACCGAACAACAGACGATTGAGCAAGGACGGGCAGACATCTCACAGTCTGAATCTAGCAGACAGCGTGAAGATGTGGCCAACACCAACAACAATGGACACAAAGGAAGATGCGTTGAAACACGCAACGAAACTCCTACAAGGCAAGACACACAGAGCGAGTGGAGAGCCAATTCAGAAATCATTGGTGGACAAAGTAATGATGGAAGAGATCAAGAAAAATCCAGAGTTAATGAAGATTTACGAAGATCACGAGATGATTGTTCGCCCAAACTTACCAGCTCAACAGGAGTTTGTAGATTACCTACGGGAGCAGACAACAATCAAAGAATTAGCGGAGAAAACAGACATCAAGAAAACAACAATAGAACATTGGTTTCGCAAGGATCAAAAAGGTTTCAGTCACCCAAGCATAGAGGACTGGGAAAAGATAAAGCCACACTTGAAGCAAATAAAGTACAATCAAGAGATGACATTGATAGAGACAAAGGAATGGAAGAACAAAAATCAAATGTATCCAACACCGAGAGCAAGGGATTGGAAGGACGGATACACAGTGCCACCATCAGTACAGAACGGAACGAGAGCACACACTCTGGGAACATTCATAGCAGAGAAAGAGATAATGTGGCCGACACCAACAACCAAGGGGTACGGACACGCATCAATGGGTCAGACGATGATCTTCCGAAAGAAAGTGGAAGCCGGGGAGATGACCGAACAACAAGCACAGGAGATGTTGGGTTGCACACTAAGACCACCAAGAATGGAGAAATGGGATTATCCAAAGAAAGAAACCCAGCCTTCAGAGAAAGACCGATCCTCTGGGACGCTGAACCCAGTGTGGGTAGAGTGGCTAATGGGATACCCAACAGGGTACACCGACTTAGATGTTTAGGAAATAGTATCGTGCCACAAGTGGTAGCTAGAATATTTTATGCAATTAAGGAGGCAGAGAATGTTAAAGAAGTGTAGAGAATGTAATACTACAAAGTCAATATCCGTATTTCCTAGAGCAAAAAATAGTTTTAACAAAGTTGTGTATCTTGCAGTATGTAAAGTTTGTAAAGCTGCAAAAGTTAAAGCTAAACGAGAAAGTGATAAATTAAATAAATTTATTTCCGTATATGATCCATTAGAACAAAGTCCAAATGCCTTTGAAGATGATCCAAGAGCTGTTAATGAAATTGAATATGGTAAAGTATATAAAAACCATACACATTTATTTTCTACTAGTATTTTAGATGATTTAAGTTGACATGAGTGCCTATTGTGATTATATATAATTTATAAAGTACGGAATCATTATTTGATTTCGCCTTTTGTTTTAAAATGTTTGTTTAAAAAAGACCTAGCTAAAAACTGGGTCTTTTTTTTATCTTGACATTGGCATTGACTTCCTATTATAACTATCCTATATTATCAATATTACTAGCGTATGGAGATATAAATGAAAACAACAGCAGTTATGAAATACGAAACTATTTGCGGTGAGCTGTGCATTGACCCAGCATTACCTTTTGAAGATGAAAATTTTATTCTTTTTATGAAGTCAATTAAAAAGATGAAAGACATCAAACCGCCAAAGCATTGGGAACTAATTAAAAACTTTTTAAAGGAGAACTACTAACAATGAAGTTAAAAGTTATTACTAAAAAAGAAGAACAACCTAATTTAGAACAAGCTCAAGAGTTTGTTGGTGGTCTTGTTGAAAGAGTTGAATTAAGAAATGGCGATGTCATGCTTATTGATGAAGAGGGCAAACCAAAGCAAAAGAATATTAATTTAGATGCTACTGCTCATTTCTATGAAAGCTTTGGTCCTGTAGATGTTATTGTGGGCGATGTCATTTTAATTAAAAAAAATGCCTTAACGGATTTGTGGTAAAGCTATGTCTAAATTTGAAAAATTTGTTGTAGATGAGTTTATTAATAAACCATTAATGGCAAGTGAGATCATTGGTGCTATGTCGCAACCAAAGAGAACCATTATGGGTTATCATCAACATTCTTATGCCGAGGCAGCAATCAGAAAATTACAAGTTAAACTGGTTAATGCACAGAAGTTTGTTATCAGTAATGATCTCATTGATCATGCCATTGAAGCATCATTATCAAGGCCATATGTTTTAAATGAAATGATTAAGGGTGCAATCCCACCATTTAAAAATATGTTTATCGAATGGGATGAGCATTATCGTGTTCATGCAATGTCAAAATTGTATCATAAACATCTACCTGAATATAAGGATAGAATTGAACCACCAAAAGATCATTTAGATCGCATTGGTTATCATATTCACGAGAAAGCAGTCGATGATCCAGGTGCTTATGCCATGATTGGAGATAATTTAACTGCTTACGAAATGTGGTCTTTACTACCTAAACAAGATGGAGAAAAAGAAGGTAAATGGATTATGTCTCCTATGTCAAACACCATCATTAATGATGAATATTGTAGCCATAATCGTTTATATCAACATTTTTTAAACACTATTCATAAAACAAGTTCTCTTGGTGGAGATTATAACAAGCTTATGAAAAAAGACGAAGAATCCTTTACTAGAAATCAAGTCAAGGATGCTGTTAAGTTACTTGGTCATCCTTACGTTTTAAAATATTTTGGTGAGTATGATCAAAATGACAAGTATTGGAAAGCCACTCCACTTGATGGCAATGTAGAAGATTATCAAGTAATGAATGAAGTTTATTCAAGATTAAATACAACTACGTCAAGCAGTATGGATTGGATTTCTGGCAAAGATGAGGTTAAAGGTGGCTATGTTGGACCAACAATGCAAGAAATTGCAAGGGTACATTTAGCTCTATTGCAAGGTGGAGATATGAGATTTATTATTAGTGTCTTATCACTACTTAATTATGATCTCATTGTTCAACAAAAACAACAACCAGCAAAAAATAAAATTACACACGTTAGATATGGTAAGCGTGTTCCTACAAATGAATATAATCTTATTAATATTGATTTACCTAAACCTAAAGGAAGAGTTGTATATGAAAAGATTTTTACAGGTCATGGATCACCTAAAAGGTGGCACTTGAGGAGAGGACATTGGAGAAGGTATCGTGATGCCAAAGGCAATGTCACAAAGAGAGTTTGGGTTGATCAGTGTGAAGCTGGCAATAAAGACTTAGGCTCTAAAATTAACGACTATAACTTACAAAAAGCAAAAGGAGAAAGCTAAATGGCTAATTTACAGAATAGTGAGTTGATTGGTGTTGAACAACATTTTTGGGATTTACTTAATGATTATGGCATGACAAACGACCAGGCATTAAATGTTATCAAAGAAAAACATGGTTCCATTGGTTATGATCATGCATTAAGCTTAATTAATGAGCAAGATGATGAAGAACAAAAATATCAACAAGGAGCGTAATATGAATAATAAATATTTGCATTTGCATATTATGAGTACAACCATTCACAAACAACCAAATGCGTTTGTGCGAACATATAGAAAGTTTATCAAATGGTTAAAATGTTTCTAATGATCTGTGTGGTCTGGGTAGAAGGTTCAAAACATGATGGTGGCATTACTAATTGTATGTGGCACATCAGTAAGGTTGAATACAAAACACTCAAAGGATGCAGAGCAGACATTGATAACAGTAAAAGACTGGTGCTTGGTAGATTAAGGTATGAGTTCGGTGACAAACCTGATGATTACAATATCCAAGCAAGTTGTCTAAAGGCTGCTTAATGCTTGTTATAATAGAGTCGCCTTATAAGGGCAAAATTAAACAAAACTTATCATATGCTAAAAAGTGTATGTTTGATTCATTAATGCGAGGCGAGTCACCATTTGCCTCGCATTTACTTTATCCACAAGTCTTAGACGATGCGATCAAAACGCAACGAGCAATGGGTATGGATAGAGCATTTAACTGGTATAAACACGCAGATTTAATGGCAGTTTATATAGATAAAGGTGTGTCAGATGGCATGAAAAAAGGCATGAAGATAGCAAAAAATCTCGGAATAGAAATGGTTTATAGGACATTAGATGGAAGTAATAATAGAGGGTAGCACAGTTTATAATGGCGACTGTTTAGAAGTCATGGAAACAATAGATAAATGTTCGGTTGATAGTATAGTTACAGATCCGCCGTATCACCTAACATCAATAGTTAAAAGGTTCGGTAAGGAAGATTCAGCACCAGCACAATTTGGTACAGATGGAGCTTTTGCTAGAGCATCAAAAGGTTTTATGGGTAAAGAGTGGGATGGTGGTGATATAGCTTTCCAGGCGAACACATGGCGTAAATGCTATGAGTTGTTGAAGCCTGGAGGTCATTTGATAGCGTTTAGTGGATCACGAACATACCACAGAATGGCGTGTGCCATAGAAGATGCTGGGTTTGAAATCAGAGATCAATGTATTTGGTTGTATGGTAGTGGGTTTCCTAAAAGCCATAATATTGGTAAATCTATTGATGCCTTAAAAAAGACTGGTAAATCAAACCCACAAGCGTTGAGAAAAACAAGAATGGGTGATGATTACGAACCAACTGGTCAAGAAGATTACGCCAAAGGAAGAATGTTCAGTTCAGATATTGAAAATGATGATTATGAGCATCAAGTGGACAATGAATGGGAGGGTTGGGGTACAGCACTCAAGCCTGCACATGAACCAATGGTGTTGGCAAGAAAGCCTTTGTCGGAGAAGTCAGTAGCAGACAATGTGATGAAGCACGGAACTGGTGCAATAAACATTGATGGCTGTAGGATAGAGGGCGAGGTCAAACACCCAGAAACTATGCCAGACTTCCGTGATCAAGGCGAACAAAGTAAGGCCGCAATCGGTGTGGACAAGCTATCATTCGGTCAGACATCTAACGCCAAGCGTAAAAAAGTTGTTCGCAAACCACGATCAGCAGATGGTGTTTGGTCAGATGATAATAGTGGCATGAAGTCGGAGGGCTCGGAGTTCGCAGACGCAGATCCAAGAGGCAGATGGCCCAGTAATATTATGCACGACGGAAGCGAACAAATACAAGAAATCTTCCCAAAAACTGTCAGCACGGAGGTCAGCAGACAACGAACACACAAGGGAATATGGTCAGATAACAAAGATGATGACGGAGATTATATGCCAGCTTATGGAGATCATGGCAACGCTTCTCGGTATTTCTACTGTGCAAAGACATCAAAAGATGAGCGTAACTTTGGATTATATGGTTTTGAATCCAAGTTTGCACCAACTATGGGAGATGGCATTGGTGTTAAAGAACACAACGAACAAACGGCAACAAAAAAGAAAAATACTCACCCAACAGTAAAACCAGTGGAGCTTATGAGGTACCTTGTTCGCTTGGTAACGCCAAAAGGAGGACTGGTGCTCGATCCGTTTATGGGTAGTGGATCAACTGGCATGGGTGCAAGAGAAGAAGATTTTAGGTTCATTGGCATAGAAAAAGAAGAAGAATACTACGAAATCGCCAAAGCAAGAATAAAAAATGTAAAACCACAGTTAAATTTGTTTGACATATAGGTAATGAGTGCTTATATATATAGTATAACATTTTAACAAAAGGAGAGTATGTTATG
>Ga0209232_1000687_pt1 | contig 19963 bp, 23 predicted proteins | sample ETNvirenome_2_60_FD_184066 | JGI IMG/M metagenome (GOLD analysis project Ga0209232, IMG submission 184066) | Marine viral communities from the Pacific Ocean - ETNP_2_60 (SPAdes) (version 2) | ecosystem: Environmental > Aquatic > Marine > Oceanic | place: Pacific Ocean | collected 2013-06-22
TGGACCTGCACAGTCTGGACTTCCCGACAACAACAACAACAACAGAGAGGTTACTATGATTATGGACGCAAGAGTATGCTTGTTTAAACTGATGAGCCCCAGACATTTAGGACACTCGTCCAAAGAAGTGGGCGACAAGATAGGGGTATCCGCAGATACGGTGGAGCAATGGAGATGTGGGCACCGGGTGCCTAACATCATCAGCCTTATCAAGATTGCCAACGCATACCCAGATGAGTTCTCAATAGAGAAAGAAGCAGAGCGTATCGAACCTATACTCCGAGCAAAGAGGCCAGAGAAATGGACGACCAAAGAAGACTGGAGCTAACGATGTTCTTACTAAGCAAGGTAGACGGTGAGCTCCTCATGGAGAACAACAGCCTCGGACCATGGAGTGACGAGCGTTGGATCAGGGGTGACGACGTAGGCAAACTGCTTTGCCACCTGTACGAAACCTCTGACAAGGTGAAGGCAGGGATAGACCAGGCACTCGACAGCAAGGTCACCAACCCAGTGGAGAACTGGCTGTACTACAACGAGGACATGGTCGTCGAAGAAGCATGGGAACACGACTGGATAGAAGCACTCTACCCAGACTGACCCCACTTAGCTTTGCGCTTCCACCTCTTCAACAACTGCCAGTGCCTCGAGTACCGGCACGTATAACCCTTGGGCCCTGAGCCAACCCAAGCATTCGCAACCAGGAAAGCCCGGCGTCTCCTGCAACGACGTCGGGCTTTCTTTGTTACTACACCTATGCGGTGGACCCACGCTCGAGCAGACTGCAACGGATCGAACCTGTTGATACCGTACCGTATCTCTGCCCAGCGCCGCATCTGAAACACACCGCAACTCTTGCCTGCGTCACCGCACTTGCGCTTGAACCCACGGCTTTCCCTGCATGCTGCCGCCAGCGTTATGCCTCGAGCATAGTCAGGCACAACACCACTCTCTATCTCAATGCGAACCAACTCCCACAGCAGACCCTCTTTCTCTACATCCTTGTGCCAATTACATGAGGTCTTTGCCACCTTCACTATCGGCTCGTATGCCTTCAGCTTCTGGGGTGTAATCGTAGAACTTGCAGACAACATCGTTAGCATAACCGCTACTAGCACTGTACTCCTCCAATGGCCACGCATGCACAACGACTGCACGCCTAACCTCTTTCCTCTTGCGCGTACCTTTCTTTGGCCTGCGCATCACGAGATGGCACGAGCGTATAACCCGGTCGTCCCCCTCTGTGAAGATAAGGGGCGCAACAGAATCAAGCACCGTCTTCAGTGGTGCATCGATGTCAATCCGCGGCAAAGATATTTCTATGACGAGGGTGGCCAGCCCGCAGACCGGCTCACCCTCTACCTTAGCAAGCAACCTGACTTGCTCTTTGAACGAACGCTTTAGTTTGTTGAGCCTCGCGCGCTGCCACTTAGACGACGTGTGAAACTTGTTGGCGTACAGTTCTCTGAGTTGATCAAGCAACTGATCATCATCCATCGTAACGCGAATCAAAGATACCTTCCTTTGTTATCGTGCCGAACCTGCATGGCTCTGCGTTACATCCACTGTAATGCACAAGCATGGACGGAGCAGGGGCAGCACCGTTGCGACCGTCCTCGTGCTCGAACTTCATGCGACCCTTAACAAAGTACACAGCCTCTGCGTATGGCACCACCCACTCATGAAACCACTTGGTATCAGTGCGTGCAAACACCAGGCAGAAGACGTCCTTGTACTTGCCAGACCTGCTGACGTAGAACCTGGGCTCGAACGATTCATGCACACACATCTCCATCCACTTGCCTATGTCCCTGCCATACGGCGGGTTGCACCAGATGTTTCCGCGCAGCTCTCCCGCCATGCGCAGCTCTTGCATCTTCTTCTTGTACAGTGTGCGCCAGTCGTACCCGCTGCCTATGACATCGTCTTCCTCTGTGAAGTAAACGAGTGCCTTGTTGTTTGTGTCGCTGGCTGCAACGTCTAGTTCGATAGGGCCGTACTCTTTTTCGACAAGCTCAATCATCCACATGGGTGTGCCCCACTCGTTTGACTTGCTAGAAAACAGCCCATCGTTTGTCCACTTACTTGCTTGCATTGTTACCTCTCCTTCTAAGGTCATGACCCTTGACCTCTATGTACTCGGTTGATCCTTCAAATCTACTCATGGCACGCCGGTCATACACGCCACTAAACATTGGCCTCTCGTTCGAGATCATAATAGTTCTCTTGCTTATGTCCTCGAACCTCTTGCAGAACAGGTCGGCCAACGCTGCCCTTTCTTTCTCTGTGTGATAAGTCCCCTCTGTTGTCGGTGGCCTGAAGAACATCTCGTCGATGACAAGCAGTTGCACATCGAGCGCACGCTTAAGGTTGTCCTCACCTATGCCATCGTTCTTCCACCTGCTCTTAGCCCACTGCACCATGTCATACTCTCGGCACCACATCATGCTCTCCACCTTGCCACGCTCGACCAAGAAGTAAGCAGCCCGTGCTGCTGCAACTGTCTTGCCTGTGCCACAAGATCCCTTGATGTACAGGTTCGCAAACCCTGGCCCCTTTATCCAAGTGGCAACGCGCTTGTCTAGTTCCTCCCGATGCGGAAGCTTCCAGTAATCAGAGCATGCTGGACGTAACACATCGGCAGGCACAGCCTCGAGCATCTCAACCCTAGACTCAGACGACATAAGCTTAGAGCAGTCCCTGCATAAATGGTGAGGCTCGTCGTAGTGGGTCGATCCCTTGGGGTGCACATAGGTGCCACACCCATGTGTGTTACACCGCCGTGGAAACCATGCGCCGCAGTGCTTGCATGTTGGTGAGTACATGTCCTCCGTCTCTGTCTCCACGCCACATGCCCAGCACGGGTCACGGTGCGACATGCCGTGCAGCTTACTCATAAGCTTCTCACGAGTCAGAGACTTCCTGATGTGCTCGGGCATCATGCCAAGCATATCAAACATCACCACCCCCCTCATTGTCTAAGCCATCCAGCGCCCTGCCAATAAGCCAACGAACAAACGAGCTCCTTCGCTCAAACATCGCACTGATACCAGTCGATGCCTCGATGCGCTCGTTAGCCTTGTGGTGCGCCTGCTCTATCCTGGCAAGCGTGTCGTCTGTCACTCGTACGTTTATTGAATTCTTCACTAGTCTTCTCCTCGCATGCGCTTCAGCATGTCTAAGTCTTCAGTCTCCATCTCACTTACGGGCTTACTGTAATCAGCAGTCCACCTCTCCTGGTTCAACCAAGTCGTCATCATCGGTATGTACTTTGGCAGAGTGTCGTACACACCAGACTCCAATGCACGATGCAGACCGTCCATAATATCGACCGGGTTTGCCCCACCCCCTAGCGCCTTACACCAAGACTTCCATGGTGCTGGCCTTCCATCCCTTCGAGGGTATAGCTGGTAGAATTCTAAGAACTCTCCAGAATAATCTATTGGTTTATTCTTTTTTCTTTTCTTCTTTTCTTTTCTTATTGTCTCAGTTTTTTCACAGTTTATTTCCTGTGTTAAAACTGGATGCAACACTGCGCTGCCATCTGCATCCTCAACGCAGGGGTAGCTGCAATCAGTCCTGTCCCTTAACAGGTTGGCTGGTTGGTCTTCGTCGTACCCGTCGATGCCAAAGAACATGTCGCCGCAATAGGTGTAGGTTTCAATGAACCCGTTCTTCGCAAGCTCATCCATAGCAACCGTCCATGTTGGAAATAGCTGCGGAACAAAGTACCTGGACAGCATAAGCTCAGACATCGGAGCCCTGCCGTGTGGGTGCAAGTATGCATATAGATGAAACAACAGGTGCCTTGCCTCTGAAGACATGCGTATAAACATGTCGTCATCCAGCAGCCTGCGAGGAAACGTCGTGAACAGTTTCCTTCTTCCCATGTGTACCTCCTTGTAAACGTTGTTGACACAAGTAAACACCATGTGCTACAACCGTGTCAACAAAGAAAAAGGGAATGCTATCTGACTTACCGGCAGACAACATTCCCTTCCAACCTTTACTTAGAGAGGTAACTTCTAAGTGCCAATGACCATAACGGAGACAATGACATGACGCAAGAGACAACACAGACCGAACATAAATCAGGCATTGAGTGGGAGCTTGAGCTTGCCCGTTGCGTGCAAGAGTTTGCGCTGGTAGATAACCTATCAGAGGCCAGGCTCGAGGACTGGCACGAGCGCTACATGGCTATCGAGTCTATGCTTGAGGACAAGTACCTCGCTAAACGACACGCTGTACGCAGAGCAGAGGAAGAGGCTGAGCACTTCCAATACCTCGCAGACATGTACGCTAAGAACGCTAAGAAGTTTGCGAACCTGGCAAAGACTATCAGAAACCTTGCACTGCGCGACATGCGCCTGCATGTGCAGACAACGGGTGAGGAAGAGATGAAGCTTAAGGACAAGACGCGCATCAAGATATACACGCGCAAGTCTAAGCAGGTGGCATGTGCTGTTACGGGTCAGCCTATAAAGAAGTGGGATGACAAGCGCATAGACCTTCTGCCGGATGCTGTGGTCAAGAAGTCTGTAAACCTTACTGCCCTTAAGAAGGAGCTCGAGAAGGGTGGGGACTTTGACCTTCAGCTTGTTGATAAAGAAACACAACATGTGAGGTGGCTGTAATGTCTAGCTCTGTAAACCCAACAATGCGCATATGGGATCAGGTTAAGTACACTGACCCTAAGTACGTGAAGAAGCTTAACTGGGGTGCAGGCCTTCACACCGTGGATGCAATGCACACTACCGAAAGGATGACAAAGATCTTTGGACCATGCGGGCATGGGTGGGGATGGAACATTCTCAAGGACGAGAACATCACCCTGACTAGTGGGCACATGGTCAAAGAGATACTGATGCAGCTATGGTGGAAAGACCCAAAGGATGGAAAGATTCGAGAGGTAGCACCGCAGGCTGGCGTAGCTCAGATAGACAACCCAAAGACCGGGAAGCTTGACGAGTACTACTACAAGAAGGCTATTACCGAGGCCTTTAGCAAATGCTCTAGCTTGCTAGGCATGAGTGCCGATGTGTACTTCGGCATGTTTGACAACCCCGCTTACTCTAAGTGGGTAGAAAGAAAGTTCATGACAACAAAGACCAAGAAGGACCAGACCAATGAAGATGACATTTAAAGCAGAACAAGTGGAGCAGCCTAAGCCAGTGCAAAAGAAGACATTCACCCCCATACCAAAGGGATGGTACAAGGCAACGGTAAAATCCGTTGAACCCAGGAACAACAAGAACGGCAACGGCAGTCACCTGCTTGTGGTGTGGGAGGTCATCTCTGGCGAGCATCAAGGACGCAAACTGTTCGACCGCTTTACGCTTGAGTCGGTGAAGCGAAACAACCAGGGAGAGATTGTGCCCAACGAGCAGGCCGTACAGATAGGTCACCGCCGCCTGTCTGAAATGTCATGGGCCCTGTGTCACCCACAGTGGGACGATACTGATGAGCTTCTGGGCAGGCAGTGCAAGGTGCTGGTGTTCGTTCGCATCTCGGAGAAGTACGGAGACAGCAACGACGTCAAGGCATACGAAGCCATTGCCCCTGACGCATCAGAGGTTGAGCATGCTGCTGTGGCTAAACAGATCGAAGTCTATGACGACGACGACATTCCGTTCTAGGCCTCTAGCTGTGCAAGGAAAGCTTTAGCATCTTCCTCTGTGGAGAAAGCGTAAGCGTTCTTACCTTGAACTATCCAGCAACTCTCGTCTTGGACTACGGTCCAGGCGGGAGTTTTTTCTTTTGGGGTAGCCTTCTTCTTCGGTGCTGCTTTCTTCTTCTCAGCCATTAGTCTTCCTCACGTATGGTGATTGTGTTGACCTCTGCCTTGGTGGTCACGAGTTTCTCTATCTCGTTCACCACTTCCATCAGAGTTTCTCCTAGCTTCTCGCCAGCGCTGACCAGAGTTTCTACGTCCTGGTTAAGCTTGCCGAGTTTCTTAAGCATGTCTTGGAGCTCGTCCATTAGTCCCTCTTGCACGGGGCGGTGGATGTCGCTTCAAGGATAAGGTTGCCGTCCACCTTGACGATCACCTTGCATGGGTTGTTCTTAATGGACAGGTCAAGACTGTCCCCTTTAACATACCGGGTGCACCCCGATAGGAGAGCAGTCATTGAAACCAATACTAACAGTGCTTTCACTTTGGATCCTCCTCTTTGCTTTCGACTTTCTTCGGCGTTGTTTCCAGCCCGTCCGTCGTCAGGAACCGGAGCCAGATCATAAGGACGCTGGAGATGGTAGTGCTCCATGCGGCACCGAGCGCCGTTGAGTCTAGGTGCACTGCGCCACTGTAAAATAAACAGAGCGTTGTAAGGCTAGCTGTCATCATGGTGATAGCTGTGCGTATAGTCTTGCTCTTCATTGGGTGTTTCATTCTTTCATCTTCCCTAGTCCGATGCGTGTGGACTTGTTCTTAACTTCCTGAATAACGACACGTTCTGATAGGTCGCGCAGCTTCTCGTGCAGCTTTGCCCTGCCTTCTCGTGCCTGCCTTAAGTCTTCTTTAATGTCAGACATCTCTGCCTGCATGCTCTCTAGTTTGTTGTTAATAGACGACACGCGAGTCGAAACATACCAGACAGCACCGACAATCGTAACGATGTTACTTGTGATTAAACTGGATATTTCATCCATGACCAAACCGAACCTACCACTTTACTTTGTTTGCCCAATATGCGGCACTTAGCTTTCCTTTCGCAATATTTTTAGCATGGCGAGCTTTGAAGCTAGCTCTCTTTTTCCTCATCTTATCTGTCTCGCCAGACTTAGGCGACCCTGCGGTCTTGGCTCCTTGCTGTCCAAAGCGTATTAGCTTTACCTGATTGCCCTCCTTTGCCATCACAACGTGCGACTTGGTAGGGTGGCCTGGGGTGCGTTTAGGTTTGTTGAAACCTTTCAAGCCTAGCCGTTTCATTAGCTTTCTTGCTGCTGCTATCTTTCGGTCTTGGCTCATGACTTGTCTTTCTTTTCCCACTGCTTGAGCTTGTTGGTCTTTGCTGTGGGTTCTTTGCCTTCGTATCCGCCGCCAGACTTTTGATACTCGTTAGTAGCTAGCTGCATTGCTCTTGCGCTGTGCTTTCCGCCCATCTTTTTTAGTGCTTTTTTTTTAGACTTCTCCCACAAAGCAGGGTTGCTTTTCTTTGCGGTGCCTTTCTTTAGCTTGTTCTTTGCTGCCTGTGATCGTGCGTTGTACATGCTATCCTCTCCACCGTGCCTTAGTTCCACGGCAATCGTAATGAACAAAGTTAGACTTGGGGTAAACTCCAAGACCGCCTTGCTTCATCTTGCCTTCAGTGATCAAGGTTTCAATTATCTCTGCAATCTCATCTGGCTTCATGCCTTTAATGCGTATGTCAGCAGCCTGGCCGGTCATGTGTTTAGACTTTGTGGCCCCGCCTATCTTCTTGTTGTAAAGGGGTGACCTCCACCCGCTGATAAGCGTAATGGGTTTGCCTATGTGGTTGCGCAAGATCTGCAAGTTGTGTGCGCACTCTATGACGTTGGGCACAAGATCCCACGGCACACCCGTCTTCTGTGGAGTCGTCTTGCATGACCATTCTTTAAGGTGAAAGTTAGGTGTAATCTGTGGGTCAATCATTTTCAAAGTACCTTTTGAAGTATGCTGCTTTGCCAGCTTTTGTTAGTGCGTTGCGCCCCCTTTGACGCATTTCTTTTACTGTCTCTGAGACGACAATGTCTATGTCGTCAATCTGATCACGCAACTGCCTAGCTTCAGCGCTGTCACCTTTGCCTGCTTTTCTGTAGTTCTCTAGCTTGGCCATCATCCCGCGCGAGCTTTCTGACTTTGTTCTTTTTGTTCCTCGAGATGATTGTTGCCACCTGGTTTTTAAGCTCGTAAAGAATCTGTCCAGTGTTTCATCGTTTGACTTTGTTTTGCCAGGGAACCCGGTGAGTTTGCTTTTAATAAAGTCAGCGTCTGACTCTTGCTTTATGCCCTGCCTAGTGTCTACTTGGGCTCTAGTGGTCCATGGGCTTCCTGGTCCTTCAAACACTCCAAAGCCTATGTCTACTAGCTTGTTCAAAGTTCCAGGCAACAGGTACGTTTTAGCTGCGTTTGCTATGTACTCAGGGGTTGTCACTATGTCTTTGAAACTCATTGAGCTGGTGCCCACTAAGATTCCAATCATGTCCATGATTGGGCTGTTGCCCAAGCCTAATGCGTCTAGCGTTTTTTGCGCCTCCGCCCCTGTTAAGGGGAAGTTGTTTTGCGCAACCTCCCATGCATTCATGTACCGTGCTCGTTCTTTTTCGGGCCTTTCTGTTCCCACCACAGTGTGCGTTACAATCTTCGGTGGGCTTGTGCTTCCGAACGCACGCCCCATCGGTGGGTCAAACCCAAAGTATTCTAACACAGACCATATAACTGCTGTCGGCTCTAGAAAGTCTAGCGAGGTTGCGGACTTTACTCTCGAAGCACCTTTCTGAAAGGTTGGGTCTACAATGGTCATGCTCCCTAGTATGGGGCTGTTAGAGAAAATGTCTTGTATGGATCTGTCGCTACCAAACACATCTTGCTTAGTCGCATTGAGAGCTGCCTGAGCAAACAAGTACGTGTTAACGTTAAGCTGGTTTTGCAGTGCGCTGATCTGCCTATTAGCGCTCTTTATCCTAGGTGGGCCAAACATCTCGCGAGGCAACCCGCGTTTTAATCCAGGCAGATACATTGCTTTTAATGGGAACGTTGCGAACGGAGACAGGAACCTGTCTACATAAAACCTTTTGAGTAGCGCGTTGTACCCAGACAGGTCGCTGTAATCGAAAAACTTGAGGTTAGCTAAATACTTTCCGCGTTCTGCAAGGAGGTCATAGTACTGCTTGTTCGACATCTCCTTTCTGTTTTTGTAGAAAGGCGTGCCCCTCCCTCCTGGTCTGGTGACAACCACTTGCCTGCTTTGGCTGACAGGTATGACAGCGTCCTCTCCTTTGTTGAGGAAGTCCAGCATCCTGTTTGTGTTAACCATCGCCCGCTTTGCTTCCGGCAACTTAAATATGTTGTCACCTGCGCCGTAAGCTTTGGTGATCGGGCGCATCATTAGCAAGTCCCACAGCGTTCGAGCAGCCAGCTTGCCTGTTCCCTTAACAGTCTTGATTGATTCCCTGAACTCAGGCACTGCGTTAGATGTGTGGTACATCTCTACTCTGTGGAAGTCTGTGTCTAGCAGTCCGCTTCTTTCAATTGCGCTGTATGCTTCGTCTAAGTCTAGGCCATACTCTTTCTTGTTTATCTTCTGCCCGCTTAGGTGTTTGCGATATTGGTAATTATCTATCGCCATGTCAGATATAAAACGTGGACCAACAGAGATTGCTTGCAGTCCAAAGTTTGCTAGCAAGTTTGCAATAAGAGTTGGCAGGTTAGCGGCAGTTAGGTTGGCCTTCATGTACGATGTGAACCTAGCCAAAGCGCTACCGTTGAGCATTGCCTCTCGTGCTTTTTGTTGTAAGAGCCACTGTCCAATGGCAGACCGTGGCATATATATGTCGAGCTTATCGCCAAGCCTTAAGCCCCTTAGCATTTCAACAGGCACCTGCCTGTATGGGTCGAGCGGGTTCTTAATCCTGCGCTCCATCATTGCCTTTACAACAGATCCCTTTGGTGTGGTTGGTCTAAGGGATGCGACAAAAGATTCAGGTGCGCCTACGATTACAGCAGGCAGATCTCCTATGCTAAGGTTGTCTACTCCTTTTTCAGCAACAGATTTTGCGTACTCAAGCTCACCTCGCATAATGTCTTTCATTACTGCGTTGTTCTTTTGCGTTCGCATTTGATCTAGCTTGATGCTGTAGTCGTCCAGCAAAGACTTCGATACTGCCGGGTCTTGCATTGCTTTGAAGAAGTCTTTTTGGAATGCACGCCATTCGCTCATGATTGAGCTTGTGTGCTGCGATGGCCGTATCTCTGTTCCGTCAGGAAGCACATGTGCTACTGGCTCGTCCAGCGCAGGTCGTGTGAGTGCGGGGTTCGGTGCAACCGCTGCCTCGTCAGACACGATATAAGGCTCAAACTGCTCACCAAAAATCCTTTGATCGAAGTCAGCCTTCAAGTTCTTGTTAGGTATCGGTTGGTATTTTATCGGCTCACCCTTTGCGTTAAGGGGTGGGTCGCTTTTCCACCGCACGTAGTTTACCCATTGAGAAAGATTAGGAACTGTGCTGCCCTCTCCGAACCTTCTTGTTTGGTTTTGCCACCCTTTAACAAGCCTTGCGTCTGGCTGCTTTATGCCTGCTTGTTGCAGGTATTGCTTAAGGCCCATGCCTATTTGTGCCAGTTCTCCCTCTAGTATGCTGCTGTCTCTTAGGGCTTCTTTAGATACCTTTGTGGTGTTGTTGATCACCATGTCTTCAAATGAGTTGCCTTTTGCGTACTTGTTTCTCCATTCTGCTAGGGAGTAAACAGGAGCATTCTCTCTCAAAAACTTACCCTTGAGCCTGTCGCGCTCTTGTTTTTTGTGTCGGGCCGAAAGCAAATCGTCCAAGAAAGAGTTTACCTGTGCAGGCAAAGACGACCTGTCCCATGTGTAGGTGTCCTCAAACTTGTCCATGGCTTTATTAAAAAGACCGCGAGCTTTGTTTAGCCCCTTCGCTCCTTGGGCTCGCATGCTGGTTAAGGTGTCAATGGGAATACCTTCAGACTTCATAAAAGAGTCTATTGCAGATAAAGCTTTCTCAACAGCAGGGTGCGCGTAAAACGGGACACGTACGCCGTCTACTTCCCTGAATGTTTTAACTGGCCTTGCTTTGCCGCGCATCCTTTCTCCCGCAATGCCGTATTCGAGAACCTTAAACAAGTCTTGGTGCATCGGCCTGTATTGCTGGTACGTTTCGTCAGTAGCTCTAATTGCCTGAGCTAACCCCGGAGATTGCACGACGTTGTTTGCGTCGTCTAACATAACCCCAACTCTGCTCCGCGCCATCTTTTCGGGAGCGGAATGGATGATCGGCATCGCTAAATTACTAGGCCCCCTGTATGTCTTGTCGCCAGAGTTTAGTATCTGGCCGCGCAGCTTGCCTACCTCAGACATTAGCTGGTCGTAAGCGTACGCAGGCTTTGTTGCTCCTGAAAACTCCCACCTTCTCCGCACTGGATCCCAGCCACCCAGACCTCTTTCGCTATATGACTCAAACACATCAGACAGGTTTCTGTTTGATGGCTCTCTTACGGCCCTAGGGCTTTGTTGGTCAGCGCCTCTTATGACTAGCAAGTCTTGCTCTAAGGGAACATACTGTCTGTAGTACGTTCTTGTTTTTGGTCCAACGGTATAAGGGTCTTCTTCTATAGGTGCTCGCCTCCCTCCCCTCTGCTTCCTTTGCAAGTCTCTTTGCCTGCCTTGCAAGTAACTCTCAACCTTGTCGCCGTGCTTTTCTAAAAATTGCAACATCCTCTGGTTGCCCTTGCCACCGGAGAACAAATGCTCTCCAACAGCAATGACAGCCTCTGGAGATGCTTTATCTGCAACAGCCATTTCTTCGGTAATGTCTACATACCGCTGCGTCTTCGGGCTATACAGCCTTGTTGTGTCTCGGTATGGGCTATCTTCAACAATAGGAGCTCGTCTTTGGCCAACCACTGCGTCTTGTATGGACGGTGGGGCAACGGCATTGTCGAGGTCGTCAAAGGCTGACAGGCCCCTTGTCCACTCCTGCCTAAGAGGCGCAGGCAAAAGGTTTGCAAGGTTGTCTAGCTCTTTGTATATGCCGTCAACGTTTGCTTGATTAACACCATCCCTGTCAATTCGCTTTTGAATCTTAGAGATGCGCTTCTTTGCTTGACCTGCTAGACGAACAACTTGCGCATCCTCTGCGCTTTTCTTAATCGCTGACGAGAACACTTGATCTAAGAGGTCAGCAGCTCTCGGAACAACGTTTGCTGCGCGGTCTGCCACCCACCTCTGTGCGCCCTTGTACATTGTTTTTGGAAGTATAGTGGCTTTGTCTACAGCACCTGTCATTCTTTGCAGCGTTGCTGGGTCCACTCTCTCTGCAAGATTGTTTGTTAGCTGGTCGTAGTACGTCTGCGCTTTTCGTTGCAATGCCTTGCCAGCAGGTGTGTTTGCTCCGGCGTAATAGCCGTACCTGGCTACTTTTAAAAAAGAAAACAACGCCATAACGGTTGACGCTGGCCGCAAATTAAACTGTCGCTCTAATCCTTCAAAGCCGTCCTCGAACAAAACCTTGAATTGCGCAGGTATCATTGCCCCAATGTTGGTGTAAAAGTTTGTGCGCTCTCGCTCCCTTTCAGTTCCGTATGCCACCCAGTCTTTTTCTTCCCAAAGTTTGTCAAGGTACGGACTGTCTAGTGTTCCAAATGGGCTGCCAAACAAGTCAATCATTCCCCCAACTATGTCTTTACCGTCTTCATAAAGAGCAGTTAACCACGTTGGGTCTTGCTGTTCGATGCGTGCAAAGTCGTCCCTTAATTGTTGCTGTGCGCTTTCCCAAATCTGCACACCGCCTTCGTATTGCTCGCGAGTTTCTGGATCTGCGTGCGTTACAATTTTTTGAGCAGAAATAGCATCGCGCAAGTATTGAGGGACATTGCTTTTGCCGCCGTAAACTGCTTCAAGGCTTGTAATAAAAGCGCCCATATCTTCAACGTTAAGGGGCGTAGTTTCAATTCTTGGTGGCTTGTCTATGTTGACCCCAACAGCATCTCCTAATATCTGACCCACAATAGATCTTTCTGGGAAAACAGAACGCACAAACTGCTCACCTAAATCACCAATCACCCGAGCCGTCGCGTTCCTAATCGCGTTAAACTCAGACTCCACATGTGCAAGTTGCGGACCTATCAGGGACTTGTCTATTAGCTTGTTTCTCAACCCTTCAGCCATAGCGACACGTTTTTGTCGCTCTATCAAATCCTTATATGCCTGTTCTTTTGCGGCCCAGCCAGCAGTAGATTTACGATCCTTGACTCTTTGTGCTTGCCTTTGCTGCTTGTCACGAGCCTCTATCGATGCCGCCTGCAAGTACGCAGGGCGCATTTCGCTTAATTCCCTAAAACCTCCCGACTGCTCTATCTCTTTGCTAACGTCTGGGAACAAGACTTTGAACTGTGCGCGTTGGCTTTGTGGCTTAAAGCGCTCTATTTCTTTGTCGCTCGGCAGACCTTCAAACTTTTCTAGCTCACTGGGATCATACTCGGCAGGATCTATTTCATTTTTTTCAAACTGCTCTTTGCGTTGCTCTGCTCTTTTTCTCGCAAAAGCTTGACGAACCAACGCTGCTCTTTGCTCATTTACATCTTCAGATGGTGTAAAAGTAACCGGGCTCTTTGGCTCTACTAGCGGAACTACTTCTCTAAACTCTAAATCTTTTTGGTCTGGCTTTATTTCGTACGCAGCCTTCCAGTTTGCTCCGAGCTTTTGTTTAAAAAGATCTTGAACTTCAGCATCAGAGTATCCGCTTTTAGAAGCCCACTCTTTAAACGCTCGCACCTTCGTAGGCAGGGTTGCTGGAACCTTTGGCTCAACAGGCTCTGCCATTATTCACCTATCTTAAGTTCTTTCATTTTTTCTAGACCCTGTGCCAACTTCCTGTACTGCTCGAACAACTCTGGAGTCATGTTTAAAGCACCGCCTTGTTGCATAAAACCTGCTCGCTTTAGTGCGTCAATAGCCTGAGCACCTGTTGTTGCTTCAATTTGCTCTATGGTCATTGGGGGAAGCTGCTTGTTTACTCTAGCTTGTGCTGACGTAGGCCCTGTTGCTCGCGGATCGGATGCAACCGTTACATCTCCTGGTGCAGCCGTAGACTCTCCAACAACCAAGGTGTTGATGTTTGCGGGGCTAGCTGCCTGACCTCTAGCAAAATGAATTTGTGTAGCAAGCTCGTTTGCTTTGGCAAGCAAGCTTACAATCTGCCCAGGTGTTTTTTCTGATCCACCTACAAACTTCATGTCTTTTATAAACTCGCCAGTGCCAACATCTACAAGGTTTACTGATTCGCCCCTTTGTTCAGCTTTCGCAGTTATGTTGAAGGCTTTAAGGGCTGCGTTCAAGGCGTTTATCTTTCCCTTTAACTCTTGTTGAAGCTTTTCTCTGCTCTTTGTGCCACCTGCTTTTTTTATCCGGGCCTTGTACATAGACTGAAAATCTTTAGAGCTTTGATTTAAAATGTTTCTATCCTTTCTACTCAGCCTTGCGTCTTTCAGTAGTGTGTTGAACCGAGGGTCCGTCATCGGCACCAAGCCCTTGTCGGTCCTAAATGCAACGTAAGATACGCCGGTTTCTGGGTTCACCTGCTGAACAAGCTTGCTTCTTACACCAGGCGTCAAGCTTCTCATGAGTTTCTTGCGAAGCTGTTCGTACTTCACCATCTCTGTTCTGTTTTGAGATATGCGCAAGAATGCTAACTGCTTGTTTGCCAGAGAGTTTGCGTTATTCTTTCTAATCTCTGATTCAATCTTGGCAATTTGTGCAGGCATCCTCATCATGTCAGCCTGTGCGCTAACAGTCTCCCGCATTTCTTTTGCTTTCTTGATGTTAAACAAAGCCTGTGCTTCGTCTTCTCGAAATTGTTGCGCCCTATTAAACTGACGCTGTTGTTGCTCTCGACGAGCCGTATACGCACGTTCTTCTTTCGTAGCTTGCCCCGCGTAAAGACCAAACTCTTTGCGGAATTGTTTGGCTGCACGCTTTTTATGGTCGCCGTTTAACAGTTCAAACAGCCCCTTAGGTATAGCTTCGTCCTCATATCGCTCAAGCAATGCGGCTGCTTGGTCTTGGCTGGTTGTTCTCGGATCCATCAATGCAGCAACAGACCGAACCTTGTTGAAATCCATTCTGCCAATCGATGACACATCCCCAGACATAAACCTGTCTGTTAGGCGCATCGTTGTTGGCGTAGCCTTCACTGTTTCTGTAGCCTGCTCTACTGTTTTAGCAGGTATTTCTTCATCTGGAGTTGACGTAACAGCAAGTCCGCTAACACCAACATACTCGTCAGGAACACCCGCTGTAACCTCACTTGCTCTTTGCTTGAACTGCTCAACCGCCCTGTCTTCGTCTACGCCTTCTAGCTCCATAGCTTGCATTTCAAGGTTGCGACGTTCGCGCAATTCTTTTCTTTGCGCATCAATGTCAAACCTTTCATCAACACCAAGCTCTACCCGACTGTCAAGAGCGGTTGACTGTCTTCGCTCCTCAGGGCTCATCATGCCTAATACGGAGCTAAGTGATTTAAGGTCCGCTAAGTCGCTGCCCTGGTCTAACAATAACTCATTGACAACATAAGCGTTTACAGCAGGGCCTAGCTCTGGGCGACCTTCTACAAGAAGGCTTGATATTTTTTCAAGCTCTGCTGAGATTTCTGGTGTAACAGGTTGATTTTCAAGCGGGCCGACCCTCGACTGCACCGTGTATGTCTGAGGCATTTCAACATCTTCAGGAACTAAACGACCTCCTGCATCCGCCCCCTGGGCGCTGGTTGTCTGCTCTATGCCTCTGCGTCGATTCCTTTGATCTACAACCATTTGGCCGCGACGTGTCGGGAACCCACGTTTGCGCGTCAAGCTTTCACCAACACCTTCCTCTTCGCCAAAATACTCCCGCATCAAATCCTGACCGATGTACTCAGGAGCCTCTTGCTCTAACCTTTTAGTTTGCTGTGGTGAGAGATCGCCAGCAACCGTCTCTTCAGACTGGTTCAAAATTTCTGATACTGCTTTTTCAAAGGCAGGAGTACCTGGCCTGAGCCCAAGCTTCTCTTTTACTTGCCTCTGAATGTCATCAATGTCCGATTCACGCGAAACAATCTCAGGCATGCGTGGAGTCTTGATGTCTTTAAAGCGGTCTATTGTAATTTGTTCCGGCTTGACAGGGTTGCCCAGCAACTTGTTAGCGACCTCTTGTCTTGCAGACGACTCCGTATCTTTTATCTTTTGTTGATAGCCAGCAGCTCCCTCTTTAATCTCTTCGTCGTCCTCAAACAGCCCCTCAACAAGATTATAAGCGCCTCGACCTAGCCTAAACAAAGTCGGTGTAAGTATCTTGTCTGCAAGCGGAAGAGCTTTTTCTCCTAACGCAGCAATCTTTGTGTAGTCGCCTTGAGGCTTGTCATAAGAAATTGGAGCAGGCGCGTATGACCCGCGAAAAGTTGTTCCCTTTGGTAGTCTTCTGGCCATTGTAATCCCCTAAGCTATGTCCCAACCGCTTGCTGCCTCAACCTCAACGCGCTTTTGCTTGTCAATGTATGCAAGAAGCTCTGGATCAATGTTGCCTGCATCGTCAGCGTAAAACTCTTTAAGGTTTTCAATCTCTCTAGCAAGCGCATCTGCATCAATGCCGGTAAGCCAATTTCGCAAATCTTTCTTAAGACCTTCAATTTTTGACTTAACGTCCCTCTTGTTTGCCGCCTTAGACCCAACACCCTGCTCTGCAAGGTATGTTGCCGCATCAACACCAGCTACGTCAGCGTCAGCTTTCTGCTGTGCAGCCCCTGCAAGACCCTGCTGTGTGGCCATGGTTGCTGCTGGGGTTATTTGTTTTGCAAGCGGTCCAAGAGCGGCCAAACCTTGCGCAAGCCCACCACCAGCTATCCCCATAGCCGAGGTTGCAAGTTGTGATTTAATTTGTGCTGGCATCATTTTCGCAGCAGCAGCAGATGCTTCAGCGCCTTCACGCAAAGACTCTTGCGTAGACATTGCGTCTCTTGCCGCTTTTCTGCGCAAGTACTCTTGCCGTTGCGTAGGGTCAAGCTGCTCCATTTCGCTTACATTTAATTCTTTAAACTCACCAATTGCCATGGCTAGCCCCCTTGCGTGTTACCGTGAAAACCCTTTGTAAGGTATTTTTTGCCAATAATGTAGAGCCAGTACCCGCCATATCCTGCATACAAGTCAGTTTTTGTTGGGTCTGAAATAACAGCGCCACCACTATTGTAGATTCGCATTCGCACTTCAAGAAATTGCTCTCTTCCGCCAGTGGCTGGAGTTGCTAATGCGCCTGATGTGTTAATTGCGTTAGTGCGTGCAGACGTTGCGTCCCACCCTTTGCCAATGTAGATAGGTCTTCCGTTTGGAAAGTAGCCTTTTCCGGTTGCGCCACCTGCAAGCTGCATAAGAGGAATAAACATTAAGTCGTTTGAATAGTTTCCAAGTGTTGAGGCAATTCTAGAATTAGGTTGCACTACATCGATAAACATTTGGCTTGAGTCAACATACGCAATGTTTAAATATCCTGCATGATCAGCCTGTAGCCCGCTGCCTACACCCACACCAAGCTCAAAATTCATGTTTGTGTTTTTAAAACTAGCGTTTGCGTCTTTTTCTGGGTAGGGCCCAGCGCCAGAAGTGTTTAGGGTGGCAGGAGACATAAAGCTCCGAGCTAGTATTACGTGATGCACAACCATTGGCTCCCTTATCGGGATGACCCGCCTATCAATAATTGAGTTGTGCGCAGATCCACCGCCCGATGGAGTGATAGATGCGTAAGCGCCGTTTCCGCTAGCTGACTTTCTGTCGTACACTTGGTTTTGCGCGTTGTTAAACAGTGGTATTGTTAGTACTTCGTAGCATGTGTCTGCGTACAACTCTTGCGTTGCTGCCGTTTCACCGCGATCATTGAAGCCTCCGCTAAACTTGTCTTTAAACGCCTGGTCTATTAGTTGGACATTAGTGTTAATACCGGTTGTGCCGTCTGCTGTAATAATCGCGTCAGCCGCTGGCGTTATTGTAGTAATTGCGCTTCCGGTAACCATGCGGCTGCGAATAGTGTTTGTCGTGCTGCTGTCTTTTGTGGGGTAGTTTCGTATTGGGTTAGACACTGCGTTGTAAATGTCTCTTCGGTCTAAATCTGCTCGAAACTTTAAACTAATTTGCACAGAATATAACGCATGGCTTCTGTCTGGCGTCGTTGCAAACGGGCTTTGCGCAAAGTCAGATGTCTTTCCAACTTTCGTAAGGTTTGGTGCAGATATTCCAATAACGTACGTCGTATAAGGACGCATTACGTGGTTAATGTCTGGCACAACTAGTGGGTTAAGTTTGTTTACTTTGGCAACAAACGCAGCGCCATCAACCGGCAAGGTAAATATGTTCTTTTGCGGCCACCTGAGCTCTGCTCTTGTGTCCATTGGAACCGTGCCGTCACCGTTAAAGTACATCTGACTTTTTTCAGATAAAGAAAGCTCAAGCGAGTACGCGTTAGACTCTTCGAAGTCTAGAGCTCCTTCGTTTACGCCTGCTGGTTTTGCCGATGTTGCAAAATGATAGTCTGTTCTAGATGCTGCTGCGCTTCCTTGGTCAAAACTAAACGAAAATTCGTCAAGAATAATGCGCGGCACGGGGTTGTCCATGGCAAACCGAGGCGGATCTCCAGCGCTGCCTGCTACATCGAAATAATCTTGCGTCGGTGGCAACGTAAACGGAATTGTGTACGGCTGTATTTCCTCAACATGGCCTGTCGACGACTGGTCCACCGCCAGAAACCTCGAATCAATTACAGGTATGTGAAAGTTTAAACGGAAAACGCCCATTGCCGCTTCTGGCGTTTGGTCTAAAGTGACAGTTGCACCATTAATTTGTGTAGCCGCACTATTTAAAACACCATGAACCTGCTCTGTCTTAAGCTTTGTTCCTCGCGTTAACTTTGGTCGTGTTATTTTTGTCACGCAACCCTCTCAAGGACATGCATTGTAAGACTGATTGGGTTCCAAAAAGACATTTGCGTAGACTGCGCTCCTGACGTACCGCTGTATTTCATACTGCCCGGTATAATAACAGTTAATCTAACGCGAGAATTAGCGGGCACAGGTATGTTTACTTCGTCAATCACGGCAATTCCATCCATTCTGCCACAGGCAGCAACAGTCCCTCCTGATTTTACTGAAGGAATCATGTCAGAGTAGCTGCTTCCGAACACGTCTGTCGCGTGATAATTAAACGGCATGTAATCAAAAGGGAAGCTCGTCCGCACATATTCTTGTGAGTCTAATTCTTTGTCTTCTGTGCTGTTAGGGTCCGCGACGTCTAGCAACAGTGTTCCGAACTCTGCGTTGCTTTCAACATCTGCCCAGTCTGGAGCATATTGATATGGTCTGTTTGTCCCAAGTGACGAGTCAGAGCCATCTGCTCGCATAATTAAAGAAAGCTGCGTAACAATAGTCGGTTCGGTAAAAAAGAAAGTTGTAGACCACCCCCTCCTCCATGCCCACCTGTTGTAAGCTGAACTAACGTAAGGCGTTTGTGTGGTTAAGTCGTACTCTTCAGAAACAACCGCTCCACCAATCTTGTTTTCGTACCCCTTAAACCTGTATGTGTTTTGCACGCTTATAGGCGCTGTAGTCAAGTTGTTGCTTGAGTCTAGCGTAAGCTGACCTTCTGGTGATCCGGTGTCGTTTTTTACAGCTAGCCATGGGTAGTGGTGTTTAAAATTATACATGCCGCTACGAGCGTCAGCGTCATATGGAAAGCTTCGACCTTTTGGTTGCCATCCAGCGTGAAACACGTTTTGCACCCATGCTGTGTCGATGTCACCTTTCTGTATGCTGTTGAAACGGTCTTCAACATCTTGCATGCAAGCATCAATGCGCGACCCATCAACAGTTGTTGTTGACGCAAATTGGTGTTTTGTAATTTTGCGTGGGTCTTTTGTGTATGCCATTGTTGCACCTAAGTGTTTATGTTGCCTTGGCCAGAGCTAGTAACTGTTGCGTATGTCAAACCAGTAACGCTTATGCATCCTGCGAGCTGCACCCTTGTCGCAGCGCCTGCGTTTTTTATAATTGTGCCGCCAGTGTTTGGGTATTTTCCTCCGCGAAAAACACAACCTATAAACACAACTAAAGCGCCAGACTCTACGCTCACCCAGACAGGGCCTTTGGGCTGGTTAGTTCTTTCAAACATGCATGACCTAAAGATAACCGTGTTATTTAAAGGTGTTGTTTTGGCCTTCACAACAACTAGCGGGTTAGACTCGCCCTTAAAGTGAAC
>Ga0209232_1000689_pt1 | contig 19881 bp, 9 predicted proteins | sample ETNvirenome_2_60_FD_184066 | JGI IMG/M metagenome (GOLD analysis project Ga0209232, IMG submission 184066) | Marine viral communities from the Pacific Ocean - ETNP_2_60 (SPAdes) (version 2) | ecosystem: Environmental > Aquatic > Marine > Oceanic | place: Pacific Ocean | collected 2013-06-22
GGAGTAGAAATTTATAAATCTATAGATAAAAAGCTCAATTAACAAGTGATAATAATAGAGGGGTGACACTTTGTCACCTCTGTATTATAATAAAAAAAAATATAATGGCAGTAAACGTAAATACAGTATATACAACAGTCTTGTACATATTAAACAAAGAACAAAGAGGTTATATAACACCGCAAGAGTTTAATAGTATTGCTGCTCAAGTACAAAACGAAATATTCCAGTCTTATTTTCCAGACGGAAATCAATTAAATAGACCTAATCAAAACAACCAACAAAATGATACAGAGTTCTTTAACATGTTTAAAGATACTGCTTACAAGTTATATCCATTTGAACAGGATATAGCTTTTACTTATAACGCGGGTGCTGGTATTACAGCTTGGCAAAATAACACTGCAAACGTTATCTACAAATTAGGTCAAATAATATCTACCTACAACACTACAAATGTTAATAATCCAAGACTTGATTCAATAACTCAGTTAACTAGTAAAAAAGATTTTGAATTAATATCAAGATCTAAATTAACTGCTCCTACAAATCAATATCCTATATGTTATACTACTAATAATGAAGGTTCGTTAATAGTAAGAGTGTCTCCAAAACCAGATATTTTAACTATAAACTGCTTAACAGTACCTACAAATCCTGTATGGGGTTTCACTGTTGGTGGATTAGGACAATATGTTTATAATGCTGCACCTGCGTCGTCTACAAATTTTGAATTAGATGTATCAGAGCAAACTAATATAATAACACAAGTGTTGAAGTATTGTGGTATAATAATTAACGATCCTACAATAATACAAACTGCAGAACAAGAAGCAATGTCAGTTTCACAAAATGAAAAATCATAATGGCACAAATAACAGAAACTAACCAACAATATTATCAAGGCTCACAGGGCTTTAGAGGAACAGGAGCTGCATTAACTGTAACTACTACTTTTAATACTAATCTTGTATATGGTAGTTGGAACCCAGCTGTGGCAGAATATGCTTTAAATAATTTTAAAATATATACTAGTACTACAGGTTTTCCAGGTAGTTGGACTGAATATGTGTTAGAATATTCTGTAACTGGAAATGCTATAACATTTGCTGCTAATCCTGCTAATAATTTATATATAGTTGTACAATTAAAAATATTAACTGGTGGTCAGTATGCTAATACTCCAGCAGAAGAAGCGGTGGGAGATGCTGTAGAAAACAACTATGGTGGTTATCAGTACCTAAAATTAGGAGATATAATAGATAATTATATGGTTGGTTACGTAGGTGATGGAAAAATACTTCAATCAGCTAAAAAATCAGATGTATTATTTTTTGCTAAAAGATCTTTACAAGAATTTAGTTATGACACTTTAAAAAGTATTAAATCTCAAGAGTTAACTATACCAGATAATTTATCTTTAATTATGCCTCAAGACTATGTTAATTATGTAGCATTATCTTGGATAGATCAACATGGTGTAAAAAGACCTTTATATCCTAATAATAATTTAACTATAAATCCTTATACTAAATTATTACAAGATAACACAGGAGTACCAACTCAAGATAATTTTGGTGAAGATTTAGAAGGAACATCATTAACTATAGAAAGATGGCGAGATACTAACCCTAATAGATTATTAAATGAAGAAGCTTTATACTTACAAGATGAATGGGCTTACGGATGGTACTCTAATGATTTTGGATCGGGACCTTGGAACTGGGGAAGATTATATGGTATAGATCCTCAATACACTAACACTAATGGATGGTTTGGAATAAATGAAAGAGAAGGTAAGTTTACTTTTTCTAGTAACTTAAGAGATAGATTAATTGTATTAGAATACATATCTGATGGACTTGCTTATGATTTAGATACTAGAGTACCTAAAATGGCTGAAGAAGCAATGTACATGAGTATATCATATAATTTATTAGCTGGTAGAACCGGTGTACCAGAAGGAGTTGTGGCTAGATTTAAAAAGGATAGAAGAGCAGCACTAAGAAATGCTAAGATAAGATTATCTAATATTAAACTTGAAGAAATAGTTCAAGTAATGAGAGGTCAATCTAAATGGATTAAACACTAAAATTTAATGGCAAAAGCAAGTAATAATTTCATACAGGGTAGAATGAATAAAGATCTTGATGATCGTTTATTACCCAGTGGTGAATATAGAAACGCGGTAAATGCTCAGATACGTAGATCTGAAGGTCCTAATTCAGGTGCACTTGAAAATGTATTGGGTAATATTAGAGTTAGTGATTTAAGAACTTTAACTGGAGCGAATGATATATTTGCTATGGGATATTGTACTGATGAAATTAATAATAGAGTTTTTATATTTTTAACTAATAATACTGGTAGTACTTATTCAACTAGTGGTAAATGTTTTATTGTTGAATATAATGCTACTTCTCAAGCTTCTACAATTTTAGTTAAAGGTAAGTTTCTTAACTTCTCTACACAATTCCCTATAACTGGTGTAAATATTTTAGAAGATTTATTGTTTTGGACAGATAATAGAAACCAACCAAGAGTTATAAATGTTGGATTAGCTAACGTAAATGGTTTAGCTACATATTATACTACTGAAGAGCAAATATCAGTAGCTAAATATAATCCTTATCAACCAATTGAATTATATAGACCAGCTTCAAACGTGGCTAGTTCAGTAACATCATACGAAACAACCATGTATGACGTTGTTAGTAAGTACTATCCAGACGGTGGTAGTGGTTTTCTAAATCAAAACTATTCAGCGAGTGACGCTAACCCAACTACTATGAGAGTTCTTAGAGCTAATTATCAAGGAGATTTAGTGCCTGGAGCTACAGTAGCTTACATTAAAGATGGTGAATTTTTCACGACAACTCAAACAGTTACTTCTATAGCTCTAGTTTCTGGTGCTAGTACTAACGTTTATTGGCAGATTGAGCTTCCGGCAGTAGCAACAAGTGATGTATATACTTTAGACACCGCTGATGAAGTAATATTTAATTATAATCCATATTTTGAAATTGATTATAATGGTGATAAAGATTATTTACAGGACTTATTTGTAAGATTTGCTTATAGATTTAAATTTGAAGATGGAGAATATTCTATTATGTCTCCTTTTACTCAAGAATGTTTTATACCTAAGCAAGATGGTTATTTTATGTATAAAGTAAATGAACCTGATGTTGCAGATCCTCTTATAGGTGATAGAGATAATAGTCCTATATTAGATATTACTGATGAAGAAGATGCGTATAGAAGCACAGTGGTTGAGTTTATGGAGAACAAGGTTAATAAAATAATACTTAGAATACCTTTACCCACAACTGCAACTAGTATGTTTAATAGTTTTAAAGTTGAAGAAATAGATATACTATATAAACAATCAAATCAAAATACTATATACGTTGTTGAAAGCTTACCATTATCTAGAATTACGGGAGGATATGCTAGAGCTGAGGTAAATGGTACAACAACTGCTAGTACAACTGTACAAATAGATGGTATTTCAGGTTCAATTAAAGTTGGTGCTTTAGTTAGTGGTAGTGATGTGGTAAATAATCCTACTGTAGTAAGTTTTACAAACCCAAGCACTCTTGTGTTATCTATACCTCAATCATTAGGTGATAATTCAGATTTAACATTTGGTGATAATAATGTGTTTGAATATGAGTATCAGTCTACAAAACCTTATAAACTTTTACCCGCAAGCGAAACAACTAGAACATATGATAAAGTACCTGTACGTGCTTTAGCTCAAGAAATAATAAGCAATAGAGTTGTTTATGGAAACTTTTTAGATAAACATACTCCACCTGCTTCTATTGATTATAATGTAGTAGCTAGTCCAAAATCTGATTTTAGTTTAGGAATAGCAACAACTACTAATACAAATATAATACCTGCTCAGACGGCGGCTGGAGCTTCTATAGCTATCGCCACTCCTACAGGATCTTGGACAAATGGCTACATAGTTACATGCCCTGTAGTTGGAGCAATACCGGCTAACACAGTAATAGCAACAAATTCAGGTACAGCAATTACATTATCTGCTCAGACTAATAATGTAGTTATACCAGCAGGTACAGTTCTTACTTTTACAGCTCCAAATTCTATAAGAAACACAACAAGCAGGATAGAATACCCTAACTCATCTTTGAAACAAAATAGAAATTATCAGGTAGGTGTAGTTTTATCAGATAAATTTGGTAGACAATCTACTGTTATACTAGCTGATGGAGATAACTCTGTTAAGTTTAATAATGAATCTTTTTTTGGATCAACTGTTTATTCTGATTATATAAATTCAACAATAGACGCAACAACTTTTCCAGGAGAATCATTAAAGGTTTTATTTAATAACCCTATACCTGGAGGAGAAACAGGTATTTATAATGGTGATGTTAATAGTGCTGATTATAATCCGCTAGGTTGGTATTCTTATAAAATAGTAGTTAAACAAACTCAACAAGAATATTACAACGTATATTTACCTGGTGTTATGGCTGCTTATCCTGGAGACGCAACAAAAGAATTAGGTAAAACATCTCATACTGTTTTATTTAGTGATAATATTAATAAAGTACCTAGAGATTTAGTAGAAGTAGGACCAGAACAAAAACAATTTAGAAGTAGTGTTATATTACATGGAAGAGTAGAAAATTTAGACAGCGTTGATGTTTGGCAAAATAATACTCAATATTATCCTGGCGCTATTGCTCCTATAGTAAGCATGATTGCTACAGATAGTGAAATGTTTAATGGAATACCTGTATCTGGATATGTTGGTAGTAATGAATTTTATAATATAAGTTCTAATCCATTAATTGGAAGAATTAGTACACCTTCTGGAAAATTTGGTACACCAGCAGTTATAGTAACTGGAGCAATTAACGCTGCGGCAAGCGGTAGTCTAAGCATTGTTAATATTACTAGTTCTACAGTGACCCCGCAACCAGCGGCAGCAGCTATAGTATCTGGCCAAACAGTTACTGGACCTGGAATAGTAGAAGGAACTATAGTTGTTAGTGTTAGTGGAGGTGGTGCGTATCGTATAGTACAATTAAATAAAGACACAGCTGGTACTTCTGTTAATGATGTTTTAACATTTACACCAACCCCTATAGATGCTAATAATTGGGTTACAATGCCTCAACTAGCTGTAATGGAAACAGATCCAGTTGATTCTAACTTAGATATATTTTGGGAAACAACTACTGCTGGATTAGTAAGTGAATTAAATCAAGCAATATCTGGTGGTACTGCAGAGGGAGTTTCATTTGGATTTAATCCAGATAATTTTGATGAAGAAATAAAACCTGGAACTGCTGGCGGGAATGATCCCAATATGTGTAGTTCTGATTTCAATATATTAGATGTATTTGGAAACACTATTACTTACGCGGAAACATCTCCACCTCAATTTCAATTAGTAGAGGTTAGAGATTACCAAAACAATATTGTTGATAGCACTAACTTTTTTACTAGTCCCGCTGAACCAAGCGCACCTTTCAAATTAGTAAGAGATACTAATGCTTACAACGTAGAAGTTCAAGATACTTTTTATTATAGTAATCAAGCATCTGTTTTACAAACCTATAGTTTTAAATTTGAGATTAATCACAGTGGTCAACAAACGTTTATAACAAAACAACCAATAGCTTTAATTAATAAAGCACCAGAAATACACACGCAAACTCCTGCTGGTAATCCAGTTTATGTTCCTGGATCAGGTGTAGATGGGTCAGGTCTACCACTAGGTGTTTTTAAAACTATACAAGCTACAAACGGAGCTGCTTTTGGATTAGGTATAACCGCAAATGCATGGAAAGATTTAACATGGAGTATTACTGTTACTAAAAGTGGCGTAGATTATGGACCTGCTGGCACAGGTGATGTTTCTATAGTTCAATCACAAGTTAATAATTACTGGAATGCCAACATGAGTTTTACCGGAGGAGACACATCTAGCAATATGGCTGATGGTACTTACGCGTGTGTAGCTAAAGTTGAAGATGCAGGTGGATTAACTGCTCAAGTTAGTTTTAATCTTATTATAGAAAGAACACCTTGTTATACTTATAAGTTTACATATACTGGAAGCAATAGTTCTTTTAGTGCTAACTATACAAATTGTGAGGGTGCAACAGCTAACGTTGCTCTTCAAGCTAACATCCCAGCTAATACTTTTCCAGGTTTCCTCACGATTTGCGCTGCTAATAATCAAACAACTTTAACCAATGCTGGTTTTGTTAAACTAGCTTTAGGTAGTACAGATCCAGCAAACTCTTGTCCTGTACTCTAAAAATGAAAAAAAATAAGTAATAATAATTAATATGGCTGCTATAATAGAAGTTAAATACTTCAATACATTTCTTCTTAAGAAAGTAAATTATAATGTAACTGGATATACTCCAACGTATGGTAAAATTCCTGTATGGAATGGATCTATGGGAATACCAGCTACTAAAGGAGGTTATCCTAGCACCACAGCAACTAATGTACCCGATACTTGGTCTATTGAAGAATCCCGTATAAATGGTGGTTATAACAACACTTCAGTTTCTTTAGGTGCTAAAGCTTATTTAGTTGAAGAAGAACCAAATGGAGTGAGAAGAGGTAACGCTTTGATATATTCAGGTATATTTAATTCTAGAACTGGTATAAATAATACCAATGTATTTTCTGTAGGAGAAAACATAGTTAAAGCAGTAGATCCAGCAAATGGATCCATACAAAAACTTTATGCAGAAGATAGTAATTTAAACATATTTCAAGAACTAAAAATAAATAGAGCTTTAATAGACAAAGATGCTATATACTCTGCTGAAGGCGGCGGTGCTGTTACAAGTTCTAATCTTGTTATAGGGGCTATCCAACCTTATGCTGGAAAATATGGTATATCTACAGACCCAACAAGCTTTGCTGTATATGGTACGGATAAATATTTTACTGATAGAAATAATAATGTTGTATTAAAATTAGCTGGTGGTGGTTTACAAGAAATATCTCAAGCTAATATGATAGATTATTTTAGAGATAGATTTGGTTCTGGTATTACAATAGGTGGAGTAACAGGTAATATTATTGGAGGATGGGATATATATAACAAACAATATGTGGTTTCAACACAAGAACCAGGTTCACAAAAAAACAGTTTAGAAGGTGGTTATGAAACATTAGTGTTTGATAACTTAGTACAAGGTTGGACAAGTTTTTTTACTTACAAACCAGAAGCAATGTTTAGTTTAGGAAATAAATTTTACAGTTTAAAGTTTGGTAATGTATATGAACACTATGCTGCGTCAGGAACTAGAGGATTGTTTTATGGTCCAGAAGGTCAAACTGCTAAACCAACTTCTATTACTTTTGTATTTAATCCTAATCCTAATGTTTCTAAAACATTTAAAACAGTTGATTATGAAGGAAGTAATGGTTGGCAGATAAATAGTTTTGTATCTGGTTTTACTGGATTCCAAAAATTAACAAATAACAACTGGGCAGAGTTTCAAGATAGCACAGCGCAGGTTCTTAGTTATACACAAGGACAGTATGATGCGGCTGGTAATGTCTATCCTAATGCTAACCCACCGTTTTTCCATGCTGGGTTTAATAGAAAAGAGAATAGGTATGTAGCTAATCTTATTAATAATAGTTCTCCTGCTTCTGGAGAAGTTTTATTTGGTGCGGGAATATCTGGTATTAAAGGATTTTTAGCAACTGTAACTATAGCAACTGATTCAGTAACAGACCCGGGAGGGGAAAAAGAATTATTCTCTGTTGGTAGTGAATTCATCGCTAACAACGGATACTAAATTAAATAAAATGAAATTAAAAAAAGCAACAGCTATACAAGCTTTGCAAAAAACAATGTATGAAGGTAGTGAAGTAGATGGATTCTACGGTGATGGTAAATCAATTGTAGAAGTACCTGAAATACCTATTAAACATAGTTTTGCAGATCAATTGTATATAAGACAAATGGATTTAAGTAAAGGCGACGTAGTTGTAGGAGCCGTGCATAATCATTTGCATGTTTGGTTTTTATTAAAAGGTAAAGTAATTATAAATAATAATGGAGAAAAAGTAGAACATATTGCTCCATGTTATACTGTATCTACACCTGGATCTCAAAGAATAATATTAGCATTGGAAGATGCGATATTTGTAAACGTCCATAAAAATCCAGATAATATAAAAGATATAGAGGAGCTAGAAAAAGAACTAGTTTCAATAACAAAAGAAGAATATAACACTAAATATAATAACATATGAGCATGATAATAGGCGCTGCAGTAAGCGCAGGTGTAAGTATCGTTGGCGGTATAATTGGTGGAGCTAAAGCTAGAAGAGCTAAAAGAAGAGCTGCCAAAAAATTAAGAAAGATGAATGCCAAAATGGCACAACTTGAAGCTAATAGACAAGAAATCATAAATCCTTACGAGGATTCTACTAACTTAAGTAGTATGATGAGCAATCCTATGGCTAATCTTGCTGTGGCTACTCAAGCCACTGAAATGCAAATGGAAGAAACTGATCAAGCACTAGCTAATACATTAGATACTATAAGGCAAACTGGTGGTGGTGCGGGTAGCGCAACCGCTTTAGCTCAAGCTGCATTGAAGTCTAAAGAAGGTATTGCTGCAAGTATTGAAGCTCAAGAAAAATCTAATGAGCAAGCTAGACAAGCTGGCGAACAAAGATTGCAAGATGCTAAAATAGCTGAAGAACAAAGAATGCAAAATCTTGATGCTGCTGGTAAACAATTTGTTTATCAACAAAGAGAGGGTAGAGAGATGATGCAGTTAAATAGGTTACAATCTCAAATAGACAATATGCAGGGTATTAAAGCTCAAGCAAGTCGTGATCAAACAGCTGCGTTTACTGGAGCTGTATCAGGTGTAGCAAATGCTGCAACTGGAGCGTTTGGAGGAGGTAAATCAGGAGGTTAAAATATAAAAAATGGAAAATAAAAATATACAAATAAATTTATTGATAAAACAAATGTTGCAAAGCGACAACATGGCTTATGTTCCTGGTTATTTAAGTTCTAGAGTAAATATTGAATATGGTGTTTTAAATAAAGCTTATCAAAATACAGGTAAAATATATGCTAAGTTAAAAGCTGAATTAGAAAGAGGCACATGTGGTGATTGTATTATGGAAAATAAAATGATATTACAATTACAAGCCGCACCAGAAGCATCACTTGAATTTTTAAAAAATGTAATGGGTGAATTACAAGTAGTAGAAACATCTAACTATGATCCTAATAATTACTATGGATTTATGGTTGCTAATTCTATTATCTCTAAAAAACCAGGATTTTCTAAAACAGATGGTTATGATATTTCATTAACACTGTTAGATAATGGAGCACAAGAATTAGTTTTTAGTGGTCCTTTACTTGAAGAACCTTTAGTAATAAACAGTAATGCTTTACAAAGTTTATTAGATGCAGATACATCTATGGTAGTTGAAACACCAGATATTAACGAAGGAATGACACAGTTATTAGTAGAGTCTGGTTTATTTCCTCCTGATGCAGTTGGAGAAAACAAACAGTTATCTGCTAGCGCACAAATATCAGAAGAATTTATTTTAAAATTTAATGGTGAACCTGATTACGAAATAATTGACATTGGTGGTGGAAAAGGTAGAAACATATTACAATATGATATGGATAAAATAGAAAGAAAATTACAACCTTTTATAAACGCGGAGGTTGCAGGTATACTATCAGCAGAACAAGAAGCAGTTGCAGCTTGGAATGTTTACTTAGCTAAACAAACTAGCTTAGAAGAAGACGATCAAATGGTAGAAGATGCTAATGCTGGAGATCAATCATGGTATTATGAAATAGATTTGCCACTACATCAAGATAAAAAAATTCTATTTGGAGAAAGATATAAATCATTTTTTATTAAAAATTATTTAAAACAATTCTTAACAAATAAATTACCTAGTGTAGAAGAAGACGCTGCGGTGTTTGATATGCAGGATGGTATTAAAGCGAAAGCATCTAAAATAATGGGTGATAACCAATAAAATTAAATTAAATGACTAGAGATCAGTATATAGAAAGTTTAGTTGCACAAGGTGGTTTAAGTAGTAAGGAAATGTATGCTATGACCAAAGAGTGGGAAGCTAAAAATCAACCTCGAGAAAAAGTAAAGAGCAACGATCCTGCTGTAGAAGCGGAGACCAATGTGGGATCAGAAGACGGTACGGTCTCAGAATCGGAAAGTGGTTCATCGGAGCCACCTATAATGCCGGGCACTGTAATAACAAAAGGTGATAAAGACTTTAAATTCATTATAGATCCTGAAACAAATCAAGGTATATATTTTAGTAAACCAGCAGGTGATGATGATGCGCGATGGACAAGAGCAGATAAAGAAGATGATAGAGGATTGTTAGAAAAAGCATCTATAGCATATCATTTTGGCCACTCTGACATGGATGAGAAGAAAGTTAAACAATATGAAGATCATTTTAAAGCTCAAGAAGAATTTAAGAAGAAAAAGAAAGAAGCATTAAAAAAATACGCAGAAGACGAAAAATTAGGGTGGACTGGTATGATTACTGGAGGAGATGGATTTCAATTGTCTGATATTTTTAATTTTGAAGGTGGATTTAGAGATGAAGATGGTAGCTTAAATATATTTTCAGATGATGCAAGATGGGGTGAAGCAATATCTAGATTTGCAGGTGAAGGTGTAGAATTAGCAATAGATGCAGTAGATTTTGCTACTGATAGAATAATGGATGTAACATTAGAACCAATAGCAGGAGCTTTACACGCTATGGGTGTAATGGATTTTAGTGACTACACAGATGATTCTTTTGTTGGTGTTGATTTTGATAATATTATTAATGATACAGTAGCAGAGTTTGTGATAGGTGATGCTGCTTATACAGGCCAAAAAGACGCATTGGGCCGAGAAAAAGGTAAATATGATTTTGGTGAAGAAGTAGGTGATCTTGTAGAGTCTGGAGTGTTAAGTATTGGTGCTGCTATGATGGCTGCGCCGCAATTACTAGCTGATACTAAACAAATGATTGGAGATACTTTGGGTATAGAACTACCTGAAGGTGCTCAAAAAATAATAAATTCTCCTCTGATGATGGCTGTACTTGGACCAACAGGTAAAGCTTTATGGGGAGCAAATAGATTAACCCAAAAAGATGTAGTTGAGGCAGGTGAAGAAGCTTATAATGTATTTAGTAAAAAAGCTGAACAATTGAATATGACCTTAGCTGATTTTGGAGATGTAGGTATGTCTGAAATGATGGCTGATGCTTTTACAGGTGGTGATGCAGGTGATTATAGTTTAAAGAAAAGAATAGGATCTTTTGTTGCTGGTTCAACTAGAATTACAGCATCGGCTTTAGGATCTTTACCCTCTGTAGCTCAATCAATGATACCATATGTAGGTATTGCTTCTATCGTAGTAGGTGAAGCAGCTAGAACTAATATGGAAAGTAAGCAAGATGGAAGACCTTTAGATTGGGCTAGGTTAGGACATGCTTACACTACTGGTGCTTCTGAAGGTTTATTAGAACTTGTTACCAAGAAAATTGGTATGGGTATGTTTAAGGGATTAAGAGGTGGTGGTAAAGAAGCAATTGAGCAAACCTTAAGACAGTATGGTACTAAAGTAATGAAAGAATTTGGGCAAGAAGGTTTGTCAGAGGTTGGTACATTGCTTATAAATCAAATTGCAGACGCTGTATATAAAGATGAGGTAACTGAGTATTTCCCTAAATGGGGTGAATTAATAGATACTTTCCTAATTGGTGGTGTTATGGGTGGTGGTATGTCTTCTGCAGGTGTTGGTGGACAAATATTAAGAAACACTATTGCGAGAAAAAATATTAAAGGAAATTTAAATTCAGCTGGTTATAAAAATTTATCCGGTATGTTTGATTCAATTAATCCTTTATCAGAAGGTGGATTATCTCAAGAAATAGCTTCTGGTATGGAAGATTCAACGTCTAAAAGACAAAGACTAGAAGACACAAAAAGAATTAAGCAGACTGATGATGTAAAAACGAAACCATCTAAAACACAAATAGAAGGAACAACAGAAGTTAATCAGGATGCTGCTAGAGAATATGTAGAAAATAAACCAGCTACTATTAAAGAGCAAAATGTAGTTGAAACTGTTACTATTAAAGATGGTAAACCAGTAACTGAATTAACAGTTGATGAAAAAGCTGATGCAGCTTATGATGTACTTACAAATCCTTCAACTGAAATGTTCTTAAATACAGAATTAAAAAGAGAAGTTGAAGCTGGTAGAATGACTACCACTAAAGCTGAAGAAATAAAAGCTAATTTCAAAGCACAGCAAGGTGCTGCTAATAGAATGCAGGGATTAGGTTATACTGGGCAACAAAGACAAAAAGCTATTGGTTTATTAGCTGAAGAAGAAAGTCTACAACAAGAAATCAAACAAGTTAATAATAAAAGTTTAACAGAAACACAACAAGCTAGGATAGATGAAATCAATAATGAGCTAAAAACAATACGAACTGACGCGTATAATAAAGCTACCGCGGAACAACAAGCTAAGATAGATGAAGGAGTAGAAAAAGATTTAGAGTTTACTAAAAAAGTTACAGAAAGTGAAGACGGAACATTTACTGACCCTGTAGGTGAAAATAAAGCTGTTCAAACATTTGAATCAACTCAAGAGTTCCTACAATTTGCAAAAGACAAAAACATCCCTAATGTTGATGCTTATACCGATGCTCTTGTTTTGCCTAACGGACAAATATTGATTAACAAACAACACATGAGAGAAGCTGGCGCTGTTGGTGCTGGTAGACACGAAGTGTTACACAAGATACTTAAATCCCAGTTTACTGGAGTTAACTTAGAAAACGGTAGAGCTGAAAAATTAAAAAATGAGTTTTTAAAAATATTAAAAGAAACAGATCCAAAAGGTTATAAGTTATTAATAGATACAATAACATATAGTGACGAAGTTGATGGAAGATTATATACTGATGAATATTTAAAAGAAAATCCAGATGAGTATTTAACTATATACGCTTCTTTATTGATGGAAGGTAAAATACCATTAGAAACATTTGAGAAAAAACCTTCATTAATAAAAAGATTAGGTAATTTCTTTTCTAGTATTTTTGCAGATGCTGCTAATGAAAACCCTGCTGGAACTAATGTTAAAGCTAGTGATATAGGATTTGAAAGTGGACAAGATTTATATGACTTTGTAAAAGGATATGTAAAAGATTCTGAATCAGGAGTGTTATCTGAGAGAGCTCAAAAACTATCTGATCAAGGAAGAGAGGGTGGTAAAAGTAAAACTTCTAAATCTAAGATTGTGGATGTACCTGTAGTTAGTAAAGCAAGACAAGCAGACTTAGATAAAATGACGATTAATCAGAGATATGCTGAAGATGGATATTTACCTTTTGAAATGAAAAGACGAGCTGATGGAAGAATGGAGTTAGTTCAAGATTTTGTAGGTAGAGGTGCAGCAAGAGCAGCTTTAAAACAAAGAGGTGAACCAACCGGTGACAATAAAGTTAAATTTTCTAAAACTCCATATTTTCAAGATAGATCTTCTTTAACAGAAACAGATGCAAGAGATTATGATCATGCTATTAGAGATAAGAAAATGAAGGATTCTCCAAATAGAGAGAAATCTGAGAAAGAGTTTATAGAGTTTCATAGATCTTCATATGATAGGAATTCTGAAAAATCACTTGAAGAGAGTATGGAACCAAATCCTTTAGATGGAATAAAAGCGATTGATAAACAACTAGCAAAGCTTGTTAGAGATAGTGGTAACGCATCAGTATATGCATGGTTTTGGGAAGATGTTGCTTCTCAACCTGAAGAACATAATCGTCGTACTAGAATATATAAAGAGTTATTGGCTAGAAAAGCAAAAATAGAAAAACTAGAGCTTGATCACAACGCTGATGAGTTAAGAGCAAAGTATAAGAGAACTGAAGGTAAGGCTAAAGAAGATATAAAGCTTGCAATACAAGAAAAATTTAAAAAACTACCATCAGCAGTTATAGATTCTGGAATTGATATTTACACAGGAAAGCCACTTCCACAACAAAAATTCAAATTTTCAAAAACTGCAAAAACCACTCCACTTGAAGCTATAAATAATTTAATACCGGCTGATATAAAAACTAAAGAACAGTTTGATAATTTCATGCGAAATAATAAAACGGCTAAGGTAATTGCAGATGCAATGCTTCCTGGAGGAGTTATAAATAACTATATAAGATCTAGAGAAACTAGTAGAGAGCAAGGTAATAAAATGCTTGACGAAATGTTTGAGCGTATATTCAACTTTAATCCTGAGGCGAAAAGAGCTGATGGCACCATGGTTGGTCCTAAAGGTTTTGGTGAATCAATATTTGCTAATACTAGATTTGCTAAAATGGTAGCAAATAAAGCTTTAGCAGAAAAAAGCGAAAGACAAAAGCAAGAAAAACGTATTGATAGTAAAGAGGCGAAAGAAGTAGCTGATGATACTAAAGAAACAAAAGTTAAAGATGATAAGTTAGCTAAAAAACCTAGTGAAACAACTAATTTAGGTAAAGAAATTGAAGCTAAGATAACTAAAGCTGTTAATAAATGGGCTAAAACTATAGAAGGTGATATTGGATTTGCAGAAACAAGAAATATACCTCAAGCAGTAGCAGAAATATATGGTGAACTATTTGGTTTTAATCCTGGAACTTTAGTTGATAAGAAAAGAAACTTTCAAAAAACTGATGCAAGAGGTTTAACTAAAGCTAAACAATTTTTAATTAAAAACGCGCAATCAGATCATGCTCGTATGGTGGAGCTTAAGAACGATATGGGTAAAGGTACATTTGTACCTAATAATGTAAAGAATGCTTTATTTAAAGATGGTAAATTTACAGGTACATTAAAACAATACTTAGATCTTATTAATGAAAAAGCAACAAAACCAATATATAGAGATAGAACTGCACAAACTATTAAAGGTTTACTAGCTCTACATATTAGAAATCGTATGCTTGAAACAGCACAACCCGTGCAAGGAAAGCGAATACAGTCTGGTGCTAAGTTTAGTAAATCACAAATAAGAAATAATAGCATACATAAAGTACATACTGAAGAAGGATTCGAAAAATCTCTAAAAGAAGCCGCGCAAATGACAACTATGGGTAGCATAATGAAAATGTTAGGCGCACCTATGAAAACTATCAATGATGCTAATAGAAAAACAATTGTAGATGATTTTATAGATTCAATTAAAAATAATCCATTTATTATAAGTCCTCTTTTAGCAAAGCTTAATTTAAGTAATTTTGGAGCAAGAAATTTAACTGGTAAAGATTGGGGAACTAAACAGGGGGCTGATGGTCCTAGTATTAAGGAAAGAAGGGAGTGGAATGCATTTGAAAAAAAGAATGAAATTATAGAAAATGCTAAATACTATAGAGTACATGAAGGTGGTGATAATTATACTTTTATGATAGCTCCAGAAACCGGTCTTGATCAAAAAATGGTTAAACAATTATTAAAGAAAACCAATCCTAAAACTGGTAAAAAGTACACTCTAAAAGAGATAAAAGAAGATAGACATTCTCTAGGCGTAGTTAAGTATGCAAATTCATCAAATGTTGAATTTAGAGAAGCTATGGAAAAGAAGTTTGTTAAACAAGGTGTTAAACCTCCACCACCAAGTTTTGTTCCAGCAAGAGGTGGAATGTTTTGGGGAAAAGGAGATAGGAATTATGAAAAAGCACTAAAATTAGCTGAAAAGAACGATAAGAATCCAGAGAATGAAAAAGCAGTAGAAGCTATTAATGCTGCGAAAAGAATTAATATAGATCCTGCTACTGGAAAACCAGATCCAAAGGGAAAAAATCCTGACACTAAAAAAACATGGACCAAAGCTGAGCTTGATAATATAAATAAAAAAGCTAGAAACGCTACATTAAATCAAATAACGAAAGCTGTTAAAAATGGTATGCCAATTGAAACAGCTGGAATGTTGGTAAATAAAGGTTACCAAGGAACAAACTCTATATTTAAAATAACCATTCCATTTGTAGGAGAATCTACACTGATCATGACACAAGGTGGTTTGACAGAGAAAGCTATGAAACGATTAGCTAGTGAAGGAGGACCTTTTTCTGAAATAACTACTGAAGAACATAGTCCACCAGTATCTATGAGTATGGGACAATGGATGGTTGGATTAGCTCATGATGTGGCTAATATGGATAATAAAGGCGAATTTACAACCAACGAAAGAACTGCTATTCAAGAAGCTATAGATAGAGAGGCGGTTCAAGTTGTATTAGATATAGCTACTGATGTGGCTTTAAATGAAAATGGATTTAGAGATAAGGTATTAGAAGGACAAACTATAAAGACTAAAAATGTAGCATGGAATAGATTAAATAGAGCTAATCACGAAGGTAATCCTTCTCCATTAGAAAAAATAGAACTAGAAAACGGGAAAACAGCAGCGGAGAAAACAGGTATTACACCTAACCCTAAGTTTTCTAAATCTTTTAAAAATAATCCTTCTGCTTTAAATTATCAACAAAAGTTAATCAATGACAATGCTATAGATCCAGAAGCATTAACCACGAAAGATGCTAAAGATAGATTAAATATTAGTATGCCGGTTCAGATTTTAAAAAATGATAGGGTTATTAAAAATAGCAATCTTAATCCTGATATAATGGTTCCAACAGTAACCGCAGAGAAAATGAAAACCGTAATGCTTAATTCTTTTAAAACTAGAGTTAAAGCAAGTAAATCTAATCCTAAAAGAAAAGGTATTAGTGTTTTTGATTTTGATGATACATTAGCTAGAACAAAAGAAAAGGTTATTGTTAATATGATTGATGGTACTACTAAAGAAATATCTGCTGCGCAATTTGCTAAACAAGCTGGTACTCTTACAGAGCAAGGAGCTGAGTTTGATTTTAGTAACTTTGAAAATGTAGCTAAAGGAACTAAAGAAGGACCATTAGCTGATCTTGCTAGAAAACGTCAAGGTAAATTTGGTAGTGGTGATATATTTGTTTTAACAGCTAGACCTAATAGTGCGGGTCCAGCAATACAGGCTTTCTTAAAAAGTATAGGAATAGATATACCTTTACAAAACATTACCGGATTATCTGATGGTACAGCTCAAGCTAAAGCTGATTGGGTGTTAAACAAAACAGCTGAAGGTTATAATGATTTTTATTTTGCTGATGATTCATTTGCTAATGTTGCTGGTGTTAAAGCTGTATTAGATGCTGTTGATGTTAAAAACAAAGTACAACAAGCTAAGTTTAGTAAAAGTAAAAGATTAAATAAAGAAATGAATGTAATCTTAGAAGAGGTAACTGGAGTTGAAAGCTTTAAACAATACTCAGATGTTAGAGCAAGATTAAAAGGAAAGAAAAAAGATGGTGGATTATTTAAAAGATTTTTAAGACAATTTACAATAACTCCATCAGCAGATGATTTTGCTGGTTTAACATATGCTTTTAGAGGAACAGGCGAGCAAGGTAATAGACATGCTAAATGGATTGAAGACAATCTTATAAAACCTTATGATAAAGCTGAATTAGAGTTAATGAGTGCTAAAAAAGCAGTTGCAAATGATTTTGCTGCTCTTAAAAAACAATTTCCTAATTTAAGAACTAAAAGAAATAGTTTTGGGATTTCAAGAAATCCTTTATTAGCACAAATAGGAGTTGGACCTTTTACTAAGTCTCAAGCAGTGAGAGTTTACATGTGGAATAAGCAAGGTATGGATATACCGGGAATGTCTAAAAGAGATATAGCTGATTTGGTTAAAGCTGTTGAAGCTGATAATGAGTTAAATATATTTGCTGACGAAGTAATATTAATTCAAAAAGATGCTAAATATCCACCACCACAAGAGAATTGGATGGCTGGTGACATGAAGTCTGATATATTAAACGGTATGGATAAAGGATTTAGACAAGAACTATTGGCTGAATGGAATGAAAATATAGAAGCTGTTTTTACACCAGAACTTTATAATAAATTAGAAGCTTTATATGGTAGCAAATATGTAGAAGCTTTAAAAGATTCTATACGTAGAATGAGATCTGGTAGTAATAGACCAATTTATACAGGTGGAGGAGCTCGTATAGTTAATGATATGCTTGATTGGCTTAACGCATCGGTTGGTGCTACTATGTTTATAAATCAAAAATCTGGATTACTTCAGACACTATCTGCGGTAAATTTTATAAATTGGGGTGATAATAATATATATGCAGCTGCTAAAGCTTTTGCAAGTAAAGATTTTTATCCTACATTTTTAAAATTAATGAATTCTGATTATCTTGTAAATAGACGTGATGGTTTAAAAATCAACGTAAATGAAGCTGAGTTAGTAGATGCTGGTAAAAAAGGTGGCTTCCAAGGTATGGTAAGTTATTTACTTGATAAAGGTTTTGTTATAACAAGAATAATGGATAGTTTAGCTATAGCGTCAGGTGGAGCTACATTTTTTATAAACAGAAAAGCTGCACTACAAAAAAGAGTTAATCCAGAAACTGGAAAACTATATACTGAAGCAGAAGCAGAAGCACAAGCGTTTGAAGATTTTTATGCTATAGCAGAAGAAACGCAGCAATCAAGTAATCCATCTAAAATATCACAACAACAAGCTAGTTTAGCTGGTCGTGTTCTTCTTTCGTTCCAAAACGTTACAATGCAGTTTAATAGGAAAACTAAAAAATCTATATTAGACTTTATTAAAAGACGTAAAAAACCAGGTATGACTCAACGTGAAAGTGATATGAGTAACCTTTCAAGCGTAATGTATTACGTTGGTATGCAGAATTTAATATTCCACTCTTTGCAACAAGCTTTATTTGCTGGGTTATTTGATGATGATGAAGAAGAAGATAAAAACAGAGCGGCAGGTATAGCAAACGGAATGGTAGATTCTTTATTATTTGGTCTTGGATTTGGTGGCGCGGGTATTGCTACAATTAAAAATCTTGTAATGAGAATGCACTCTGAATCAAAAAAGAAATCTCCAGATTATGAAGAACCACTTTGGGATATATTTGATGTTTCTCCAGTTTTAGATAGTAAAGTTAGAAAACTTAGACAAGCTGCAAAGTCTTTTAGTTGGAATATGAAGGAAATAAAAAGAAGAGGGTGGAGTTTAGATAACCCCGCTTATCTAGCTGTTTCACAGATTGTATCTGCTTTTCTTAATTTACCAGCAGATCGTGTACTTAATATAGCTAATAACATGTCTAATGCAATGGACGAAGAAACAAGGGTATGGCAGAAAGTAGCTCTTACTTTAGGTTGGTCTCCTTATATTTTAGGTTTACCATATTGGGGAAGACAAAGCACAATTGATCGTGAAGCAAAAGAAGACGCAAAATTACAAGAAAACTATAAAAAACAAGTTCAAAAAGTAAAAAAGAAAGGATTTACTAAAAAAATCCCATTATCAGGACCGAATCATTATAAGCCAGAGGGTCAAAGCGGTGTTGATTTTATGCAAGTAGAAAGACCTGACGGCACAATTCAATATTATGTAAAACCATGAAAAATATAATTATAATTTTATTAGCATTTACTTTAACAGCTAATGCACAAGAAAGAAAAGAAAAATGTGTAACACTTAAAGTAGAAAAAATCGAGGACTACCGAGTAAGAATTACTAAAACTGACACATGTAAGAATATCATTACAGTTACTACTATGTTAGAGAAAGACTGGAGATCTCGTAAAAAGAAAAGAAAAACCCGTAAAAAGAAAAACTAAATGAAACAAATTTTACTTACTCTTTGTTTACTTATCACGTTTAATATAAGTGGACAAGAAAAGAAAAAGTTATTTAAAGA